>Ga0265296_1000091_pt1 | contig 182198 bp, 162 predicted proteins | sample MunlanPumphouse1_FD_189073 | JGI IMG/M metagenome (GOLD analysis project Ga0265296, IMG submission 189073) | Groundwater microbial communities from a municipal landfill in Southern Ontario, Canada - Pumphouse #1 | ecosystem: Environmental > Aquatic > Deep subsurface > Groundwater | place...
TTTTCGGCAACCGTCAGCCGCACCGGACCCCGCGCAAAACCGCTTTCCCCATAGCTCGGCTCATGACCACCGCGGTTCGGGCATCGAAGACTTTCTGACGCCTGGCGGCGTCTGAAACTCTCAACGGTAGGAGACTGACCGCTTCTGGGTGCCGAATGGCGAATAGCGGACCTTCCCGAGGTCACGAGCAGCGATGACACGTTTCGGCCTATAGCGGCCGTTGCCCATCCGATTCCGGGCAAAAGCCCATCGTTCTCATTACAGGCGGTGTATGCGCCGATTTGAGCGAACGACATATTCCAACCCATTGAAATCAGGGATGGCCCTTTCTTATATCCCCGCCGCAGCGGACCGGCTGCAACATCCTCAACTTGGCATGGAGAAGAAGATGTCCAGCAAACATATCGAATACTTCCGGCGCGAGCATGCCCGCCTCGAAGCCGAAATCGATCGGGAAGCGCGGCAGCGCCGACCCGACGAGGTCCTGATCGCGCGGCTCAAGAAGCTGAAGCTGGCGGTCAAGGACCAGATCGCCACCTGGAGCAACGACACCGGCGGGAGCCGCGTTGCCTGACCAGCCGCGGAGCCGCACACTGCGGCTCCGCACCTTCCGGTGCGATGGCCCTCTTCCACCTCTGCGACGAACTGCAATCCGGCGTCGGCGACATGTCTTGAAACAGCAAATTCGCTTCCTAATTTCCTTCCAGATGCCGGATTGACCGGGTCTGCAGGACATGGAGAGCGCCGGCTCTGTGTACCGGCGCATCTCATGCCCGAATTGCTTCAATCAGGAGGATTTGGAAATGAGAACCGACTTTGACTTCACCCCCTACCGCCGCTCGACGGTGGGCTTCGATCATCTCTTCGACCTGCTCGAGAAGGGGCAGCGCAGCGAGACGTCCGACGGCTATCCGGCCTTCGACATCGTGCGCGAGGCCGACGACCGCTTCCGCATCACGCTCGCGGTCCCGGGCTTCAAGCCCGACGAGATCGAGATCGTGGCGCAGCAGAACCAGCTGGCCGTTACGGGCAGACCCGCGGAAGAAGATGCGAAGAGCACCTATCTTCATCGCGGCATCGCGCGCCGGGCGTTCGAACGGCGCTTCCAGCTCGCCGACTATATCGAGGTCGGTAGCGCGAGCTTCACCGACGGCCTGCTCACGATCGAGCTCAACCGGGTCATTCCCGAGGCGATGAAGCCGCGCAAGATCGAGATCGGCAGCGGCGATGCCGAACCGCGCCGGATCGGATCGTCGAAAGAAAAGGCGCTCGAGAGCGCCTGATATCTTGCGGGGCCGCTGTACAGGAGCGGCCCCGCTTTCCTGAAGAATAGCAGTAGAAGTACAGCTAACCAGCCGGAGACGCTCAGGTCGCTCCGTCAATCAATCGCGCGAATGATGTCCGCCACGCGCCACTCGGCGGGCCCGACCAGCGCATCATGCGCGATCCGCACCGAATGAAGCGCGGCTTCGAGCTGGCGCCGCCACATCGCCAAAAAATCGAACAGCACCGGAAAGTCCGGCGGAAGATCATAATCCTGCCAGACGTATAGCTGGAGCAGCGAGGGATGGTCGGGCCGGTAGTAGTGGATTTCGGCGGTTGTCAGCCCATAGCCCTCCAGCTGCGCGAGCAGCGCCCGGTCGGTCATGGCGCGCGCGCCGCGCCGCCGTCGAGCGACCTCAGCGCCGCAAGCACATCGTCGACTGGCACCGCTCGCTTTGCCCCCGGGGGTTTGCGAAGCGCGGGCTTGTTGCGGACCGCCGAGCGGTCCGACGCCCAGGATGCAAGAAGAGCGCGCTTGACCTCGGGCTCGAGGCTCGGGTGACGCGCCACGTCGAAGGGGTGCAGAAAACGGGAAAATGGCTCGGACATGATCGTGCCTCCTTCCTTGTCGCCATTCCTTTCTCATCCTGCGGCCAAACTGCCGCGGAAACATAATTTGGGATCGGAGCGAGTCGCGTCAAGGGGTCTCAGCCCCCTGAAAAGAGGGCCTTTGACCGAAAAATCCCTCGACCCAAAAAAAATCTGAGCGAACCTCTTGAAGCGAAAAAATCCGCTTCCTAGCTCTTCGGCGCCGCGCGTCCCGGACAGGCGCGCCGGCTTGTCATATCGTTATGCAACATGGAGGTTATGCATGCATTTCCAACCCTTGCACGACCGTGTGGTCGTCCGCCGCATCGAAGCCGAGGAGAAAACCTCGGGCGGCATCATCATCCCCGACACTGCCAAGGAAAAGCCGCAGGAAGGCGAAGTCGTCGCCGTCGGTCCCGGCGTCCGCGCCGAGGACGGCACGGTCACCGCGCTCGACGTCAAGGCCGGCGACCGGATCCTGTTCGGCAAATGGTCGGGCACCGAGGTTCGCATCGACGGCGAGGAGCTGCTCATCATGAAAGAGAGCGACATCCTCGGGGTGATCGAGCAGGCCGAGGCGCTCAAGCAGGCGGCTTGATCGGCCGCCATTTCTGAATTCAGCCAGTGACAGGAAAGGAGTTGCACCAATGGCTGCCAAGGAAGTGAAGTTTTCGTCGGACGCGCGTGATCGCATGCTGCGCGGCGTCGATACGCTTGCGAATGCGGTGAAGGTGACGCTGGGTCCGAAGGGCCGCAACGTCGTGATCGAGAAAAGCTTCGGCGCACCGCGCATCACCAAGGACGGCGTCACCGTCGCCAAGGAAATCGAGCTTGCCGACAAGTTCGAGAATATGGGCGCGCAGATGCTGCGCGAGGTCGCCTCGAAGCAGAACGACAAGGCCGGCGACGGCACGACCACCGCGACCGTACTCGCGCAGGCGATCGTTCGCGAAGGCTCGAAGGCGGTCGCCGCGGGCATGAACCCGATGGACGTCAAGCGCGGCATCGATCTTGCCGTGAGCACCGTCGTCGAAGACCTGAAGGCCCATGCGAAGTCGGTCGAGGCGAACAGCGAAATCGCGCAGGTCGCGACGATCTCGGCGAATGGCGACGAAGAGGTCGGCAAGATCCTCGCCGAGGCCATGGAGAAGGTCGGCAATGAGGGCGTGATCACCGTCGAGGAAGCGAAGAGCCTCGCGACCGAACTCGAGACGGTAGAGGGCATGCAGTTCGACCGCGGCTACCTCAGCCCTTATTTCATCACCAATGCCGAGAAGCTGAAGGTCGAACTCGACGACCCCTATATCCTCATCCACGAGAAGAAGCTCTCGAACCTGCAGGCGATGCTGCCGCTCCTCGAGAGCGTCGTCCAGTCGGGCCGGCCACTGCTCATCATCGCCGAGGATGTCGAGGGCGACGCGCTCGCAACGCTCGTCGTCAATCGCCTGCGCGGCGGGCTCAAGGTCGCCGCCGTCAAGGCGCCGGGCTTTGGCGACCGCCGCAAGGCGATGCTCGAGGATATAGCGGTGCTCACCGGCGGCAATGTCGTCAGCGAGGAACTCGGCATCAAGCTCGAGAGCGTCACGATCAACATGCTCGGGCGCGCGAAGAAGGTGGTCATCGACAAGGATAATACGACGATCGTCGACGGCGTCGGCGCGAAGTCGGATATCGACGGCCGGGTCACGCAGATCCGCCAGCAGATCGAGACGACCACCAGCGACTATGACCGCGAGAAGCTGCAGGAGCGGCTTGCCAAGCTCGCGGGCGGCGTCGCGGTGATCCGTGTCGGCGGCGCGACCGAGGTCGAGGTCAAGGAGAAGAAGGACCGCGTCGACGACGCGCTCCACGCGACCCGCGCGGCGGTCGAGGAAGGCATCCTTCCCGGCGGCGGCATCGCGCTCCTTCGCTCGCTAAAGGCGCTCGAGGGCCTCAAGGCCGCGAACGACGACCAGCAGTCGGGCATCGACATCGTCCGCCGCGCGCTGCGCACCCCGGCGCGCCAGATCGCCGATAATGCCGGCGAGGACGGCGCGTGGATCGTCGGCAAGCTGCTCGAGAGCGACGATTACAACTGGGGCTTCAACGCCGCCACCGGCGAGTATCAGGATCTCGTCAAGGCGGGGGTGATTGATCCCGCCAAGGTCGTGCGCACCGCGCTGCAGGACGCGGCCTCGGTCGCCTCGCTGCTGATCACAACCGAGGCGCTCGTCGCCGAGCTGCCGAAGGAAGAGAAGGCCGCGCCGATGCCGGCGATGGACTTCTGACGAGATAGGGCGGCGGGCGACCGCCGCCCTATCCCCTTCATGCTCGCAACCAAGGAGAATGCGGAGGGAACTGTCATGCCCTTTTACGGCAGTCAAAGCGTTCGCGGCTGCTCAGCCCAACTGAAGCTGCGACACGGAAACGAGGCCAAACAGCTCGTGGCTCGGCAACTCGAATGGGCGCGTGAACGCGGCAACCGTCAGGAAATCGCTTATTGGAGCGCGGTCCTTGAAGACCTCGCGAGCCTGCCGTCTTAGCGTTCCACAGGCACGACGGATGATAAAGTTTTCACCGCCGCGCTACCGCGCAGAATCCGTCTTGGCCGTTTGCAGTCAGGCCGCTTTTGGCGAGATTTTAAGAGAAGCGGACGTTCGCGGTGCGCCGGATGGCCAGGCCCGTTATCGTAAGTGACTGCTTCCCACCCCATTGCGGCCAACTGGCGCGCCGGAGCGGAAAACGGGTGCAAGCTGTTATGCGGAGGTGGTCGCGGACTGCACAGGGTGGTGAAGTCCAAGACGCTGGCGCTGATGGCCAGCGGCACTGACTTGCTGTGGCGACATTCTATGGGGGCGCGAAGGTCAGATCGCCGTTGGTTGTCCAAGGCTTCAGCTTCAGGCCGGCAAAGTTGCGCGCATCCTCGAAGTTCGGTGCGATCTCGACGCGGGCGACCGGCAGATCGAAATGGCCTGCGAGGATCTTGACGAGCCGGTCGGCGGTCATGTTGCCCGATAGCTGCAGCAGGAAGTCGTCGTCGTCATTCCCGAACGGCTCGCTGACGACCGTGTCTGCGACGCGAATTTCGCTCGCCCTTCCGTCGTCGTCGAAGGCCAAGTCGAACAGCGCTTCCTGCCGCGCGCCGCCCGGATAGACGATGAAGTGCGCCGCCGCCCCGCCGAGACATTCGGCCATCCAGTCGCGTACGTCTTCGAACAAAGGGTTGTCGGCGAGATCGAGAAGCGTATCGAGCATCTGATCCTTCAGATGCGTACGCAGCTGCCCGGTGGGGCCATAATAGGCCTCGAACAGCGCGCCCGCGAAGAGGATCGCGACATTGTCGGCCTGGGCGCCATGGGCCTTGCCCGCCAGTTCGGAAAGATATTGGGTAGCGCGCCACGCGTTGCCGCAGGCGGACTGGTAGAGATTGCGCCCAAGAATGAAACGCTGGGTATCGCTCGTCGCCGGATCGGCGATCAGCAGGTCGAGCTTCTGGACGGCCGGGTTCTGGGCGTACCAATTGTGCGTCTTGAGATCGGTGATCGCCTGATCTGCCTCGGGGTTAGCGTCCGGATCGCCCAGATAGCCGCCGTCAGCGAGCGCCGCGCCGCCGAGCGCTACAAGACGCTGCGCGAGGTCCCCGGCCACCTCAACCGGAACGACTGCAGCGGGACCATTGTCTGCACCTTCGTCATCGTCTCCACCGACAACCTCGTGCGGCACAGCCTCGTCCTCCGCCGCGACTGGCTCGCCCCCGGCATCGGGACCTGCTTCGGCAATTACTTCAGCTTCGGCCTCCGCGGCTTTCGCCCCATCCACGTCTGCTTCCTCTGCCGCGTGGGCCGCGTCCGTCTCGCCCTCGCTCGCGTCCAGCGCGTCCTGGCCCCCGGCGCCGCTCGCATCGGATGCTTTCGCCTCGCCCGCCTCGATCTGGATCGCCCGTGCGAGTTCCTTGAACCCCGCTCCCTGCTCCTGCAGGCTGAACGCTTGGACGAGACGCATGATCGAGACGATGAAGAGCCGCTCAACGCCCGCCTCGACCTTGATTTCGAAGGACAGCATGGGATGCGGGCAGTTGAACTCGTCCTCCTTCTTGTCGTTGTTCAGCGGCTTCGACCCATAGCCGACATATTTCTGCGGCTTGTGGACCCAGTCGCGCTTCGCATCATGGCTGATGATTACGACGGTCCTGATTGCGTCATCCTCGCGGGCATGATCGACAATGCTGCGCCAGAAGACATAATCGCCAAACCGGTTCGCGCCGGAAAAGTCGGTCGCCTCGCCGGTTTTGCCGCCCTTGCTCATGTCCTCGAAGCCCGGCGGAAAGCGGCCCTCGCAGCGGGCGACGAATTCATCGCGGAGCGCGGCGAGAGCCGGCATCTTCTGGTTCAGGGCGTGGCGTTCGATGAAGGGCGCGAGCTCATTGTCGATCTGCGCAACCTCGCCGCCTTGGTTCAGCGGCTTCACCACCTTCATCAGCGCATCGCTCGCGCTTTCGAGTGCGGTTATAAAGGCTGTTTCATTCTTCCACTGTGTGCCGCCGGCGAACTTGTCGTCGACGAACAGCTGCGCATTATGCTTGATCGACTTGATCGCGTTGGTCAGCCGCAAATATTCGGCAACCAGCGGGAACAGCACCTGATTGCTCTTGCGATGCTTGTTGAGTTCGTGGAGCGCCCAGATCGGGATATGCGATCGTTCACGAAGCGGGTCGGTGTCGAGAAAGGCAACGAACTCGGCCCGGGCCTGTTGGCGTACGCGGTAGAGCCACACGAGCGCCGAGGTATCGAAGTAGACACTGGTGGCGTCGGTTTTGGTCAGCGCCTCAACAAGGGCCTTGTCATACTGTTCGCGGTCGAACGGCTCGGGAATGATGTTCATGTGGCGGCGTTTGGTGGCAAGCCTTTGCTTGGTCAATGCTGTACGGCCGAAAACGCCCTGCCCCTGCCGAGATTTTTATCACCAGATCGGAGATAGTTCGCTCGAAACCGAAACAACGGCCGGCTTCTTGGCCGTGTTCCGCTGCCGCGCGCATCAGCTCGGCGCGTGCTTCGCCGCCTGCTCGGCAAAGATGGCTGCATAGAGGTGAGGTCACGTCCCTATCGCACAACATCGGAGCAAGTTCATTTTTTGGTACTCTCGACTTGAAACGCAATCGGGCCACTCCTAATTTGCTTCCGGGTCCGAAGGCTTTGAGCCTTCCGATAAGGACGCACCGGCTTGCGCACATATTTTCTGCGCCGCACGGGGGCTGACATTCCGGAGCAACCGGAGGCCGCCACTTTACTTGCTCCATCAGGGAGCGAGTGAGGTCGTGGCCAAGGTTCAGCCCACGACCTCGAGTTCGAACCATTGATCGAATAGAGGAAACCAAAACATGAACAAAGAGAAGACAAAGGCGTCGGCAGAATCCGATCCGTTTTCGTCGCTGCCGTAGCGATGCGCGCATCGCGTCCGCGGACGGCATGGCGACCGATTTGCTCGGACTTCCCGTTGGCTCGCTACGGTTCGTCGCCCCGGATGGTCATATCGTCCCTAGCACCATCACGATTGGGCGCCTCCGCCGAATTTGGGGAATCTAACATGCCGCTCCGGCGATCGTCGGCCCGGTAAGCCGGCACGCGGGGGAGGCCGACGGCCTTCCCCGCTTACAGGTGGCTGTCCCTATGGCCCCAATGGCGACGGCGGTTTGTCGGTCAAATTCCCCTTAGCCCTCCCGAGTTCAGCCGCTCGGCGACTCGCAGACGGTGGCGATACCGCACGCCTGAACTGAGATTCTAGATTCGGGATACATGATCGTGATTGTCCGTTCGGATATAAGAGCGGCGATGAGAACAAGCGCGGCCGCGTCTTCCCACAGTGCAGGAATTCGGCTTTGACCTTCCCCGCCTTGATCTCGGCCTTGAGGAAAGTGTCCTTCACACAAAATGGCAGACATGATCTGGAGTGTTGGTCACGGCAGTCCACACCTCCGGAATTGCGGAGTTCGCGAATGCGAGGCGTCTCGCCTATCCTTAGTCAGCAAAAGGGGCGGGGTCATGCCGCTTGCCGGTTTGGCAGGAACGCGTCCAGGATTGTGAAATGCAGACATTGCAAAGGGCACTCATACGGTCATAGTTATATTTGTGGTCAAGATATTCGTCGGCGTAACACACAGGCCTTGGTTCAACTTCCTCGAGGGTATCGCGCCCGATGAGGCCAATTTCTGGCAGCCTTCAGGTTCGGGCGAATTCAAGGCGCTGCAGCCTGGAGATCTGTTCCTGTTCAAGCTCAAAGGCAAGGATGCTGCCATCGCCGGCGGCGGCGTATTCAGCCATGCCACACTGGCACCACTCTCGCTCGCGTGGGAGGCTTTCGGTCAGAAGAACGGGAACGCCTCGCTCGCCGAGATGCGGTCAACGATTATTGCATTGCGCCGCGAGACTGCGCCGCTCGGTCCCCGCGAGGACCCGATCATCGGCTGCAGGATCTTAACCGAACCGTTCTTCTGGCCGCGCGATCTCTGGATTCCCGTACCCCAAAGCTTTTCGCCCAATATCGTTGTCGGGAAGGGCTATTCTGCCAACACCGAGGAGGGCGTACGACTTTGGAACGTCGTCAGCGAACGGTTCGCGGCGACGCCCGCAGCGCCAAGGCCGATTTCAGGCGAACGCTTCGGCGGACCGGTATTGATGCGTCAGCGATTGGGCCAGGGCGCGTTTCGGCTTGCAGTGACCGATGGCTATAACCGCCGCTGCGCAGTCTCGGGCGAAAAAACGCTACCGATCCTCGATGCTGCACATATCCGTTCCTATGGAGATGGCGGCGAACATATAGCCGAGAACGGCCTCCTACTACGCACCGACATTCACCGCTTGTTTGACCTCGGCTATGCCACCGTCACCGATCGCGGCACTTTCGCCGTTAGCGAGCGCTTAAAGGCAGACTTCGACAATGGGGTCCACTATTATGCGATGCAGGGTACGGAGATCGCAGCCCCGCGCCGCGGCTTCGCGCCGCCTGCACCGGAGGCGCTACGATGGCACCGAGAAAATCGCTATCTTGGATAGAAGCGAGCAACTGTCGGACGACCAATTTATGCTAGGCCCCGGAGCAACATCTGACGACGAGCATAACGATCTCTCACCCCGCGCCTATGAGCAAGCGGTTGCCGAACGCTTCCGAACGTTTTTTCCGCGTCCGGCTTTCGAAGTCCGTCATGACATTCGCCTGCCGGGCCGAGCGAGCGCGGTACGAAGGCAGGTCGATATCGCAATTTACGAAGCGAACGGATCGGTCCCGATATTGATCGTAGAGGTGAAGCGGCACAAACGTGCCGTGGACCTGGTGACGAGCGGCGCAACGGTCGCACTAATACGCGATATTGGAGCAGCGCCCGCAGTGATGGTGTCGACCGCCGGCTTCTCGCGCGCCGCCAAGAGCCAACTCCTGTGGGAAGGGATCAAGCATATGACGATCTCGCCTTCGGAGGCGAAAGGACTGCGCTGGATACCCCATATCGAGCAATGGTTCGGCCTCGATCGCTGGTTCCGCGAAACGACGGGCGTCCTGTTCGAAGCGATGCGCGTTCGAAATGTGTCACCCTTCCTCGATACCGACATTCCTTATGAAGAGTGGGTTGCGACAATCCAATCAGGGCTAGACTTGTTTCCCAAACAAACGGTCGCGCTGCTGCGAAATCTGGCCCGAAGTCACGTCGATGATGGCGTACGCTTCAACGCTGTGCAGATGTTGATCGACTGCGACAAGCTCACTCAGGCAGATGCGGCTGATCTGCTTGCGGCCGAAATCGACGTCGAGGTCCAATCGCTCTTGTTAGAGACGCTCGACCACCAGGATTAGATGGAACCGCAGCGGCCCAGATTACCCCGCGGAGGAATCTCCGAACGGGTTGGGGAAAATTCTACGGGCGATGAATATCCCCACAATGGGCACGCCCGGGAAACGAGCCGACAACAAATTGTGCGCAGCCCGAAAATGTGTGCCGGCAGTGAGAACGTCGTCAACGATGCCGATGGTCTTCGGGGGCGGCGCCGAAAGCGCTTCATCGACCTGATAGAGGGCCTGCAGGGCGTCGAGCGTAATACGCTCCCCTGCTCCCGCCTCGTGGGAGGCCGTCGTCGATTGCGACTGAACGATGAGATTGCGTACGTCCAGACCCGGCGCGATACCCCGACATATCCGCTCGATCCTGTCGTCATAATCGGCGTGGTCGCGCGTCTTCGAACAGGGGATCGGGACGAGGGTTGCGAACTGGAGCCATCCGGCGTTCAATGACTGCCCCAGTGCCGCTCCGCATTCGGAAATGGCCCTTGCCTTATGGCTATATCCCCGGGCCGTACTCTGGCTAGGCTTCTTCTTGAGATTGGAAATGAGACCGTTTGTCGCGCTAAACGAGAAATCACGACCCGACGTATATTCGTACAGATAAAGACAATGGTCGCCGGCCGCGAGGTGATAATGGTCCCGCCGGTTGCTATCGTCGATCTGCGAGAGCCTGATCGGTTCAGCCAAGCGCGTTCCAGATATCGTCTGTTGTCCGCACCCTGATCGCGCCGTCCTTCTCGAACCGTGCCGGCCATGTAATGTCTGTGCGCTGAAAGCAGGAATCGAGAATGAAGAGCTTGCGGCCCTGGTGGAAGGCCGCCCGCGCCTGCGTAAGCGTGCCAGACGTCTCGCCCGCTTCGACAATGATCGTACCCAGCGTCAGCGCACTCATTGTCGCGTTTCGTTCCGGGAAGAAGAAGCGATTGTGCTGCGGGTTCTGGCGCCCGTAGCGCAATACCGGAACCTGCGAGATCAACAGATGTTCGGCTGCGATGAACTTCTGCAATTCGGCATTCTCGCGGGGATAATATTCGCCCAGAGGCGTCCCGATAACAGCGATAGTACTCCCGCCGCGCTCGATCGCAGCACCGTGAGCGGCTGTATCGATTCCTTTCGCGAGCCCAGAAACGACCGTAATTCCGCGATCGACCAATTCTCGCGCCAGCCGTGCTGCGCGTTTGACACCATCATCGGACGCTTCGCGACTTCCCACGATGGCAATAGCGGGCGTTTCGGTGAGTTCCCAGCTGCCCTGATAGTAGAGCATCTCGACCGGGTGCCGGGCGTGCCGAAGCTTGGCCGGATAGTCGCCTGCATGATTGATCCGAACACCGAAGCGATGAACACCGGTCGCCTTGAGGCGCGCCAGAACCTGATCGGCATGCTGATCTGCTATCGCGGCAGGCACGAAATCCGAGGGCAAAGCCGTCGGATCGGCGGCAAATTTCTCGGCCAAAGTCTTAAAGGAGGCGCCCTGCTCCAGCCACAGCGCCTCATAGGCCCCTAATTCGCGACGGGGAGAAACTGGCGAAATGGCAGGACCATTATCGCTCATCGCTAACCGCATGCACCCGCCTCCTTTCTAACTGCCAAGACGACAAAGTCGTACCATCTCTCCGTTTCACAGCATAGTTTAACGGTCAATGTTCTTTTTTTGTTCCACGCATGGAGCTAGAAAGTTCGTCCGCCGCGATGATTCGTCGATGCAGCCATATAGTGGAACAAGGAGAAAGGCATGGGGAACCAGCATCAGGGGGATGTCGAATCCGATCTGCTTTCGCCCATAGGTGAACTGGGCTTCGTACGCCTGCTGCTGGCCGATCTGCATGACGACCTGACCGGGAAAATCGCAAGATTTCGCCAGCTGACAGATCTCTCGGGCTCGCTCGGGTCATCCGGTACGATGCTCCCGGGAGCCTACACCACTGCGGCCGCATGGCGAGAAGCGCGGACAAGCTTCGTGCAAGGCAATTTCGTTGCCACGGTCATGCTGTGCCAGGGATTGGCGGAGCATGTTCTGGCGGCGCATCTGGAAATGCTGCTCGATGAGGCGCCGCTGCCTCCCAAGGTCATTTTTGCAGAGACATTGCGTCGTTGCCAGGAACGATCTGTCATCTCCGAGCAAGATGTGAAAGACCTGCGGAAGCTCATGACGCTCCGAAATCCGCTTTCGCATTTCCGGGCAAACGACGATCCGGCCACCTTGATGCAGCGGGTCCTGCAAACACGGCAGTCCCCTCAAAGTCACCTTCTGCGCGATGCGACCTTCGCGATCAGCATGGCAATACGATTGCTGTCGCTACCGGCTTTCAGGCTCGATTCCGCCGCGTGACAAGGTTGATTGCATCTGCGACTAACCCACCGGGAAAGACCGTATAAATTGGCCCCAGAATGGACCAATCACGGTCGGCATTGTGGAGTCCGCTACGCGGCTCGTCTATCGCAAGGAACATTTTAGCAACCAACAATGGAGTGATTCGGCAAGCCGGTTTGAAATTCAGGGGGGAACGAAACGTGCGCTGGGGGGCTGACAAGTTCAGCAAAATGCAGGAGGACCGTGCGGCCCAGAAGGCCAAGCGCGGCGAGATGGCTGCCCGACTCAAAGCTCGCGCCGAAGCCGAAGCGGCGGCGGCCAAGGCAGCAGCCGAACAACCTGGGCGTTTCGAGTGCATCGACGTCGGCGCGGCGATGGCTTTCGCGCAATCGCTGCGATTCCGACGGCACGACCTGGAGCTGGAGCCCGCCGTCGCTCTGAATCGTCCGACCCTCTCGCTCCTGAAACATTTCCTCGACGGTCTCGTTGGCGGGTCATCGGCAGCGGTTCTGCAATGGCCGGCGGGACAAAGAGATGTCTCGACCCTCCATCCCCTGACTATGCTCGCCATGATCGGATCCAGCCCCGCACATCAAGTCGGGAAGCTGCGCTCGTGCGACGCCGTACCCGATTTCCGTACTCTCTACTTTCCCTGGCGCGGCGGCGGGACCGGTGCCGATCAGCGCATGTGGCTGGTTGAGAGGCAGGGGATCGTGTCGCCCAACTCGCTCCATCTGACCCGCCGCCAAACCAAACAGGCCGAGCATTCCGATGCGATGCGCGATCTTCACGAGATGCTTGGCCATTTCAATGCGCTGCGTAAACGAGATCATAGCCACCCGCATCTCGCTCATCCCGCACTCTCCGAGCTTTATCCGCTATTCGCGGCAGACGGCGGCGAAAGTGCGGCGCCCATGTTCAACCAAGCCGCGCACGAGATGTTCGGACGCGTGCGCTACGGCGCAGGCATCGCTCAGCTTCCCGACCACCGGCCTACCCTGACCAACCCCCATTCGGCCCCTTTCGGCTTCTACGGGGTCACGCGCCGGGCCAATCTGCGTGCGGCCCTTCGACACGAGGTTTTCAATGTCGGCCATGGCGGCCGCCCGCCGGATATCTGCCTTTTGGACCTCTGTTATCCGGGTCTTAACCGGCTCGGCTATCATTGGGAGGAGCTTGTCGGCACGTTCCTCGAGCAGCTTTTGACGCTCGCACCCAAACTTCCCATCCTTGCCGTGACACAAGATGCCTATGTGCAGCGCCGGCTGTCCACGATGCTTCGACAGTCGAAGGCGGCGCGCCTCGCCGATCGGACCCAGATATCCCTGCCAGTTCTCATTCGCCTTTCAGGCGATATTGCCGCACCCGATCCTCCGATAGAGCGCGTCACCCGGATCGAGGTCGAATTCCAGTCCATCGGCGGCGCAAGTGTAACGGCCCTAACCGCTATCGGCGACGCGGCGCGCGGCTGTTCTGATCCCGCACTGGCCGGCGCGTTGCGCCGAAGCGCCGCCAATCTTCGCCGCGCAGCAGCGCTTCCGACGGGCCTGTCCGCGGCATATGACGCACTGTGCGAGCTAAATGGTCAGGCTGCCGCCGAAGCCTTTTTGGAGGAGCGTTCCGAAGCGTCCGTGCTCTCGCCGATCCTCGACGGCCTGGACAGCGGCCTAGCAGGCGCGGCACGGGAGCGCCTGCTAGCCGCAGAAACCGCCGTTCGCACTGCCTACGCCGGACTGGACAAAGAGACGCCAATCGGATCGGCCCTCGCCCAGCTTGCCGCGAAGCTGGCCAAATCCTCGGCTTTCGGAATCGTCGTCTTTTCGGACGAAACGGATTTGCGCCTGGCCGAAGTCCGGCTGGCCGGAAACGCGGAAGCAGCCGGGATTTTGCGGCGGCGCATGGAGAGCCGTAAAACCCGAATCACCCACGCCGGCCTCCTGACCGACATTCTTGACGAACTCGAAGCCGGCCCGTCGCGGAACAGCTGGAAACGGCTGATCCTGGTTGCTCCGCGACTGGCGTTTCTCGACAAGCTGATGGCAAGGGGGTGGCTTCCCGAACAAATGCTCATCCTGTGTGACCGGGCATTCGCGACGCGGGTCGCGGGCAGCTACGCCAGCCTTGCCAAACATCAGGACTTCGGCGGTGATGGGCGCATCGGCGGACGCCTGCGCGTCATGGCGGCGGCGGCGAAAAAAGAAGCCGAAGCACGCAATGTCGGATCGATCGATCTTGAACTCAGCGCGCGACCGCCAATCGACGTGCCGGACACAGTCATAGACATGACTGAAGGGGAAGTCTCCGACCGGGATGCCGTCCTGATCACGCTGGAAAGCGGAAGGGTGCTGCGGGCCTGGCGTGCATCCTCGATGATCCGGCACAATCGCCACGCGGCGATCAATCCCTATGACCGGGCTTCCGCCGCGCAGCTTAAGGCTGGCGATGCGATCGTGGTGCCGGACCGCGCCTTTATCGATGCGGCGCGGCGGGTGCTGCCCGTCCATGTACTCGCTCAAGGCTGGGTCCGCATCTATCACGACACGATCGTAGGCGCCCTGCCGGCATTGACCGGCAACACGCTCGCCGCGAAGGCGCGCGCGTTGCACATGCGGCTACAGGCGAAGAATCTGCGCGCAACGAGCCTCGCCGCCGTCCAGGAGTGGCTGAAAGCCGAAGAGCATCGTGCCGACCCGGCGGAGCGGCTGCGGCCGCATGCGCCGCAGGCGCGCGGCGACTTCGACCTGTTCGCAGCCGATCTCAACATTCCGCCGGCGATCGCAGACAAGATGTGGAACGAGGGCATCGATCAGCTGCGGGTTGGGCGCCGCCGCGCGGGTGCGCGAATGGCGCGAGCTTTCATATCCGTGCTTGTCGACCCGCACGGCGCTGCCGCCGACCTCGATGCCGACGTTCGGGACCGGATCGCGGAACTGCGCGATCGCGCGGTCGATCACCTGGACATTGTAGCGAATGTGCAGGACGCCGAAGGGAGAGACGCGGCATGAGCAGCAGTCCGCCAAGCCAAACGCCGGTGGCGCCGCCGATTGTCACTGCCGACCTCTCAGCAATCGAGCAGGGCATGCGTGCGCGCGGTGCCGGAGACCTGACAGAGGCAAAGGAGGCCATCGTCGACGGCCTGCTAGGCATGACGCTTGCCCATTGCACGGGCGAAGGCCCGGCCGGCGAGTTGATCCTGGGCGGCAAGCCGTCGGGACGGCTGGTTAGCGGTTTTCTTCTTCCGCGGTTCGATCAGGCCGGGGACGATGATACGAGCGACATCCATTTGGCGACGATGGGGATGGATGTTCAGCTCGCGGCGGACGCGACGGGTTCGGTCTTGGCGCAGCCTGCTTTCGCAATCTATGTGCGCGAGCTGCCAAGCTGGGACGAACTGAGCGATCCCCGACACGACATGATGCCGCAAGTCCTGCTGTCCAGGGCGACGCGGCAGCAGGTCGAAGCCTTGGCGCGCGGTTATATCGACGAAGCACTCGCAGCGTTGCCGCCTGTTGCCGACGAAGAGCCCGACGAGCGATCGGGAGACGCCGAAGCCGAGGCCGACCAAGCGCGCGACCGCGCCGATATCGCCGCGGAGAATGCCGAGCCGGGAGACGCCGAAGCGCAGGGCGAAGCCCGGGCAGCGGCGCAAGCGGCCGATCGCGCCGAACAAGCCGCTGCGGCGCGCGCAGCGGCCAGCATCAGGCGGCGGGAAGACCGTCTCGAACGTGGCCGCGAGCGGACACGCATTCGCCGCGCGGCCTTCGACCGGGCCTTTCGCGAACTCGGCATTACTCTGACACCGTCCGACAATCAGGGGGATACCGCGCGGCCCCTGACCGCCGACGACATGATCGAGGCGGAAGCAAGCGACACGACCTTGACCGACGGTCCCGATCCCGAGCCTGAGGTGACCGATGGCGGCGACGGAGAGGAAGGTCCGCCGATCGCGAGCGGCGCCCTCGGGCCGCTGCGACCCGATGCGGGCCGGCTCGAAGACCGGCATGCCGCCGCGCAGCCTATCCCGCAGAAATGGCGGCGACACATATTGCGCCTCGATCCAGTGACCCTCGCAATAACGGATCCCGCTGCGCGCCTGGCGGCCTCAAACGCCTTCGCGGCGCAGGTTACCGCCGAGGTCGACCGGATTCTGATCGCCTGGCTCGACACGCCGGAAGGCCAGCGCGATGCCTACCGGCGCGACGAGCATGTCCTGCCAAGCCAGTTCGCCGATCGCGCCGCCTGGGATGCCTATCTGGACGGCCTCCGCCAGCACAAGCCGGCCACATTGGACGATGTCCGGCCACGCCTGGCCGGCGTCAATCTCGTTGCCGAGATCGACCCGGATTTCGTCGACCCGAGCCGGATCAACATGCGGCTTGCGATCGAAAATGGCGCTCTCCAGCCCGCAACGCGGCATCTCGGCGGGTTCGAACATGGCATTTTCCAGGTCGGACTGCGGGCGACGATCGCGGCCACCGATCATCGTCCGCTGCGCCTCGACCGGGTCAAGCCATCGTACCGGTTTCGCGACTGGCTCGAATATCCGGCGATGGGCCTGAATTGCGGCGTCGAAAACGTGAGCCCGGATGCGTCCTCGGTCGTACTCGAGACGACCTGGGCGCCGCGCTATCACCAGCCGCGTATCGATCCGCGCGACATAGACGGCGTGCCAACGGCCTATACGGCGTTAAGCGACCCCGCGACCCCGCTCGAGCAGCTCTACGCGCTGCCCGATGCCTATGATGCGTGGATTGCCGGCCAAGTCGGACTCGACGTGGGCCAGAATCTCGAGGCGGCGGAGGCCGACCAGGAGCGGGCTGCCCATAGTCGGGACCTCGACGCCTATCGCCGCGAAAGCGGTTATATCCGGGCTGGGATCGACCTCCTCATCGCATCCCGCAATGCCGGTGCGTCTGCGGCGAACGAAAGCGATCCGGACCGCAGCGCCGCCCTGAGCAGGCAGGCAGCGCCCTGGCGCGCCTGGCTGCACACGAACGAGACCTTCGCGCATTATGGCGGCAGTCGCTACACCGACTGGCGGCTGTTCCAGCTCGCCTTCATTCTCGCGCATGTTCCGACGCTCGCGTCGCGCATGCCCGAATTTGCCGACCGCTTCGACGCCTTCCGCGACGAGCTTTCGGCGAGCCTCCTCTATTTCCCGACCGGCGGCGGCAAATCCGAGGCTTTTTTCGGGCTGCTGATCTTCAACCTGTTCTTCGATCGCCTGCGCGGCAAGGCGCGCGGCGTGACGGCCCTCGTCCGCTATCCGCTTCGCCTTCTGACGCTGCAGCAGGCGCGGCGCCTGCTCAAGATTCTCGCACGCGCCGAGCTCGTCCGGCTCGCGCGGGAGGTGGGCGGATGGCCCTTCGAAATCGGCTTCTGGGTGGGATCGGGCAACACTCCCAACCGCGCGGCCCAAGGGTTCGGCGGGGTTCCGACCATCACAATGGCGGCCTATCCCGATGATCAGGCGCTGCTCGATCCGCCCGAAGGGACCAGCACCGCAGCTGCCGCCGCGCGGCGGCGCTCGAACCGGTATCGCGAAGCCCTCGAGAGCTTCGACAAGCTGCGCGCCTGCCCGCTCTGCCAGTCGCCCACCGGCATGCGCAAATATCCGGCCCAATTCGGGCGTATCGGCATCGTTTGTTTCAACGATGCGAGCTGCGACTGGAACCTGGCGCATGCGGCGGCGCCTATCCGCACGCCGCTGCCCTTCCTGCTCACCGACGACACGATCTACCAGCGCGCGCCCTCGGTGATCCTCGGTACGATCGACAAGCTGGCACTCATTGGCCAGCATGACCGCACCATCAACGCGATCGTCGGGATGTTCGGCGCGGCGCGATATCGCGATCCGTCGAGCGGCCATCTCTTCATGCCGCGAACCGGGCCGCAGCTCGAGCGCGCCGATGATGACGGATGGGATCGCCTGTGGCCGGCCTTTGCCACAGGCACGCGTCTTTTCCACGACCCCTTCCCCAGCCTCGTCATCCAGGATGAGGGGCATCTGCTCGACGAGAGCCTCGGAACATTTTCGGGATTGTTCGAAACCATCTTCGAACGGATCCAGCTGCGGCTCGGCGCGGGTGCGCTGGGCGCGCACTGCGCCCAGTGGCAGGAGCAAGGCGATGCCTCGGCACGCCCGCGGCTCGCCAAGGTCATTGCGGCGACCGCGACGATCTCCGACCCCGATCGCCAGCTGCGCGTGTTGTATCAGCGCGAGTCCCTCCGCTTCCCCTGTCCCGGCCCCGGACTATACGAGTCCTTCTACTCGGCGCCCCGCGAACCTTTGCGGCCCGAACGCCGTGCCTACGAACAATCGGTACCCGACCTTCTGCGCCCCGAACGCTCGGCGCCGCGCATGCGCAGCTATGTGTCGGTGATGACCAATGGACGGTCGCACACGATGACGACCTCGGCCGTCGTCTCCGCCTATCATCTGGCCTTCACCCGCTTATGGCAAGCCGCCGAGCGCGGCGACGCCCAAGCGCTGGCACGCGAGCTCGTCGCGCATTTGTCGCCGCAGGATCCGCTCACGCCCTTGCGCGCGGCAGCGCTAACCGACGTGGCCGCATCCCCGGATGTGTTGGCGACCCTCCTCGATCTCCAACGAATTTCGCTTACCTATGTGACGAACAAGAAGGGCGGCGACCAGATCATCGAGACGTTGGCGTCGCAGGTCGATCGTGATCAGCTGGCCGCAGGTATCGGCGACCTTCCCTTCGTCACCGAGCTCATCTCGGGCGGCGTCACCATTGCCGAAATCCAGGACGTGATGGAACAGGCCGAAGGACAAGGCCGCACTGGCGCGCCGTTCCTGCCCCTCTCGGAAGCCCTGCGAAACATCGTGGCGACGTCAGCGATCAGCCACGGCGTCGACGTCGACAAGTTCAACGCGATGTTCTTTGCCGGACTCCCGGCGGATATCGCCGAATATATTCAGGCGTCGAGCCGCGTCGGACGCAACCATGTCGGCTTCAGCATGCTCGTGCCCACGCCGCACAGCCGCCGCGATCGCTATGTGGTCGAGACGCACGATCAGTTTCACCGTTTCCTCGAGCGAATGATCCCGGCGCCGGCGGTCCAGCGTTGGGCGGAACGCGCGATCCGCCGGATCATTCCCAGCATTCTCCAGGCCTATCTCTGCGGCGTCGTCGAGCAGGAAGCCTTCGAGCGGGCACCGGAGGACGCCAAGAGCGCCGCGCGCAGCTTCCGAACCGCAGCAGCAGTCAAATCCTGGTCGGATCGCCATGCCGGGAGCGGAGCGGGCGCGATCGCCGCGCTTACCGAATTTGCTCTCGAGGGTATTGGCCTCGATGGCCGGTCGCTCGAGCGTATCGGCGCGGCGCCCCATGATGGCCATTACCGCCAGTTCGTGCAGGATCGGGTGCGCATGCTCCTCGATGTCTTCACGCAGCGTTCGGACTCCAGCCTGCTCGCCAATTTCTGGAAGTCGCGCGAATCCCAGACGGTGCGACGGCCAATGACATCGCTCCGCGACGTCGATTCAGGCGGCACGATCCTGGCGGCAACGCGCGATCCTTATCGGGGCCGCTCTGTCAATCTCGAGACCGTTCGGCAGGTGATGAAGATCATCCGCGGCCAGCGGCTGGCGGTTCGCACCGAGGTCGATGCCGACCCCGCTCCCATCGATACGGAGGACTGACATGCCCGATCATCGATCCGGTCACGGCGCGACGCCGCCGCCGATGCCGCCCCGAATGAGCCGGTCGCAGCCGCAGCTCGCGACCGCCTATGCACCGGGTGCGATGTTCACCTGGGAGGGCGGCAAGGGCGCGTGCATCGCAGCGCCGGTCGAAGGCGCAACGATCGATTTCTCGGCACGCTCGACACGCCAGGACCAGATTTTCGACAGCATGACCGAATATTGCCAGAGCTGGCTGGCACGCGGCATGAACATCAGCCGTACCGCGCCGGTCTATGAGGTGCAGCTCCTCGACACCTGCTTCTACAATCAGATGCGCCAAGGCGTTGCCGGCGTCGACATCGCCAGCGACCAGTTCGAGTTCCTGCGCCCCGAACGCATCGGCTATCTGCCCGGCCCCCTGGTGTACCGGTGCGACAATTGCGAGATCGTGCGCGAGTATCTGTCGCCGGGGCATCAGGTGGCCGACCCGTTGCCGACGCCTTGCCGTGCCTTCAACGGCGAGCGCGAGTGCCGGTGGCGGCAGCTCGACGTCGTCTACGTGCACTGGTCGGGAGGCATTGAGGGCCTGTCGCCCTATCGCAACACGCTCGACGGCCAGGGCGAACTTCGCAAGATTCCGCGCTGCCAATGCGGCACGGACGATTTCCGCCTGGTCAAGCAAGGCAATCAGTTTTCGCGCTGGCGCTTCCGCTGCACCGGCTGCGCCGCGGAGCGCGAAGTCTATCAGACCGACCCCTTCACCTTATCGCTACTGAAACCGAAGATGGATGGCGGCACCCCACACGAATGGAGCGAGATCAACATGGTCCCGATCTCCTATCGGGCCTCGCCGGTCTTTTACGTCCAGACGGCGCGGTTTATCGTCTATGATGCGGATCCCGACATCGTGACAATCATGGCGCCCACGCGGCAAGCTGACCTGACCAACCGTGTCGCGGCCTTGCACGGTTTTGGCGGCTCAGACCCATCGCCGCAGCGCATTCGCGAACAGCTCGAGGCGCGCGACAACGCGGGAATGTTCGGACTCTATGAAAGCATGCTGCAACGGGCGGAAGAAGCACGGCAGTCGGGCGGCGATGCGGCAGGCTATGAGGAGATGGCGCGGTCGATGCTCGATGCCTGGTATGCGGACGGCAATGTCGTCCGCGAGACGCAAGCTTCGCCGCGTCTGCGCCAGCAGATAGTCGACCGGGCCCTTTATGCGCGGCGGTTCGATCCGATCCGGAGCACTGTCGAACATGATGCGCTGCGGCGCCGGAAGCTCGTCCCTTCCGGCCAATCCGCCAATCTTGCCGAAGCGCAGGCGGATCTATGCGCGGAGCATGGCGACCCGGCGGGTGAAGAAGCTTATGCCCGGCGCGTGTCGGGCGAACTCGCGCGCGCCGGAATTGCCGAAGCGCGCCTCATTCGCGATCTCGACATGGTCGAATTCTCGTTCGGCTATACGCGCGTGTCGGCGACACCCGAAACGGTCCAGAAGAACAAGCCCATGCCCGTGCGCCTGATGGGCTTCCCGCGCCTCCCGAACGACCGGCGGCCGGTCTATGTGATCGAGCAGCAGAATGAGGCGATCTACATCCGCCTCGACCCGCTGGCGGTCGCGGAGTATCTGCGCGTGAACGGGGTGATGGCTGCTGCGCCGCCGGCGCCGCGCACGATCGGGGGCGAACTGATCGAGACCTACCAGGATTTCGGCATGTTCCTGCGCGACTTCGGCGTCCGCGACCAAGCCAGTCAAGTGCGCAGCCGCGACATCGCCTCGTCGGTCTTTCTCCTGCTCCACAGCCTTTCGCATCATGTGATGCACGGCATTTCGCGCTTCTCGGGCCTCGATCTCGGATCGATGAGCGAAGCCATCTTTCCCGCCGACCTCGCCTTCCTCGTGCATCGACGCGGCATGACCGAAGACCTCGGCAACATCTCGTCGATGTGGCGCGACCATAATGAAGCCTTCCTAGACTATCTGGTCTCGCGCCGGGAATTGCGGTGCGGCTCGGGAACGCTTTGCGACCACCGTGGCGGGGCGTGTCCCGCCTGCATCATGATCCCGGAGACCTCGTGCATTGCGGGCAATCAGCTGCTGTCGCGCGCATCGCTTGTCGGAGGACGCGCTCCGCTGTGGGACGGCGACGCTTCTCCGCTCCACGGCTATTTCGAAGTGGTAAATTCCCTTAGAAGAACGCCTTAGGCGCTCTGCTTCGACTTCGCCGAAGCCGAGGGTGCGACCAGCACTCCGTCGATCGGAGCGAACAGCGCCGACAGATCGGCTTCGAAACTCGCGCCTGGTTCCGGCAGGCGATCCGGACTGGGGAGCGCCAGCCGGGCCAAAAGCTTGGCGGACACGCTGAAGCTCCCGGACACGGCGGAAAAGCGCGTGTTCACGACTTCCGAATTGAGCAGGCGCGCCAAGACCTCCTGCGAGACTGCGGGTGTATCGGACGTAGGCTCCAGCACGATGACGTGGTTTTCAGCCACATAGCCATCGCGTTTGTGCCGGGAAACGAAGCTCTTCGTGATCGGCGCGGCGTTGAGCCTTCGGCTTTGGTCCCGGTTGCTGGTGCGCTGGACAAGGACGGCGCGTCTCCGGCACACATAGGGTGCCTTCTCCGGATTGGCCGGTGTGTACCAAGCGGCATTGGCGGCCCGCGTTCCGCCCTGGAAGCGGAAGCTGCCATTGGCGCGAATGTCGGACGCCCAGAGCAGCGGGATGCGGCCATCGGCCGGTTCGTCATGCAAAAATGCACCTTCGCGGGTCGGGACCACCTTACCGACCCGGATGCGATAGCCGTAGGTTTCGAAGGTGGACGCGGCGTTCACCGCAATGAGCTGGTGGTGGTGCGCCTCCTCCGTACCGGTGAGGGCAACGGGCAAATGCCATGGCTCGCCATCGGTGGGCGCCGCAGCGGTCCCAAGGATGGTCCGCTGGCCGGCCGCATCGATCCAGCCGAGCCGATAGCGGTGATCGTCGGCGATTCCCGGTCCGAAACGCTGGAGAACAAGCAGGCAGACATCCTGCGTCGCGTCGATGAACAAATCCTCGCGCTGCTGATGCATCGCGAGTTCCACAACACGGGCGCGTTTGCGAATTTCCTGGCGCAGACCCGAAAAATAGGGGCCCGCGACGAAACTGGTAGGGAGAACGAACGCGAGGCCGCCGCCGGGGTTCAGCCAATCGAGGGCCTTGATCAAAAACAGCGCATATAGATTGGTGTGGCCGCCAAGGTCGGCGTTGCCGGCCGCCTCCGTTAGCTGTTCCACGCCGCTGCGGAACAGCTTTCCATACGGCGGATTTCCAATGATGAGGTCGAAGCGTTGTTCAAGGGTCGTCGCCAACGTATCCGCGCAGAGTACGAGATCGGTGGCATCCCGCTCAACGCCGTAGTCCCGCCGGATCATCCGCGCGAGCAGCTGTCCCGACAAGGTGGCAAGACCGGGATCAACTTCAATTCCGCTCAGTTGTTCGAGCGCCATCCCGCATGCTTCTTCGATATCATGCCCTGCCGCGATATGCATATCGACAAGCCGCCGGGCGGTGGGCACCAGGAAGGAGCCGCCGCCGCAGGCCGGGTCGAGTATGGCCGGCTCTTGCCCGGCCTCAAGAAATTGACCGATTGCATCGAGCGTCGCCGACGCAAGAACGGGCGGCGTGAAATAGGCCGCCAGCGCCTTGCGGCGATCGTCACCGATGAGGAGCGCATAAGCGCTGGAGACGGCATAGTCGCGCATGTCGGCGTCCAGGCGATCGATTTGCTCGCGGGCTGCTACTACATGAGCCCCAAGCTGGCCCGGATCGATGATTGCAAGGCAAAATTCAAGCGGCGAGCCGTGCGTGTCCAAAATCGATGCGCGGTCGCGCCTGAGCATCGAAAGGAGATTGAGCACACTCGTGCGGGAATTGGCGACGCTCGACGCGCTATCACGCGCCGCGGGCTGTGGCAGGCTGGGCACATGTGTCATGAGCGATTGGCAACGCCCCAGGCGTATTGCTCGAGATTCCCGAACCTAGCGTTGGCCGCCGATCGAACCTCCTCGACGCTGTAGCCATAGGACCATGAGGTTTCTGTCAACGCTTCTTCCACAGTTGCTTGGATGACGAGTAATTTCTCGAAATCTGCAAGCATCTGTGCCTTATCAACGATCATAGCCGTTCTCGTGTACCCGTCGACATCGCTTTCCTCTTTCTCTAATTCGCCCTTAGCGAGCGGCTCTGTACTACCGGGGGGAGCCAGCCGACTTCTTTCGGGCCTATGGACGGACGGAGCACAATCCGCAATTCCGAAGGGGAATCCGGTTCGGATCGAAAAACGGAGTGAATGTCCGCTTTTCGCGGACAATTCGCGAAACTTGGATGGCGGATATCGGGCGTATTGTGTTGAAAAACTCCGGAGACGCATCTCGCCCAAGCCGCCTGCGTAAGAAACATATCGAGCGAGGCCGGACAGTGATCTAAAATTATACGGCGACTGGGAATGATGTAATATTTTCACTCGCTCAGATGTGTCCAAAGCCAATGACAGAGTTTTTCAACACAATAGGGCGCATTGCCGCCGAGACACGGTACTGTCATTTTAGGTCCAAACCGCCACGCCGATGAGCGTCAAGAACGCACCAAACATCAATCCGCCCGTGCCCGCCCATGTCACCCACCAGTTCTGTTGGTCGTTCGAGCGCTTCTGCTTGATCATGCCCTCGACCCGGCCGAGCGAGCGCGCCAGCGCGTCGCACGCCTCCACGAGGATCTTGCGGTCATCAGCTCGGTAGGTGATCAATCCTTCGTGCATTTCCGTAGCAATCGTCAGCGGCGTGAGCAGCATCGCCGGGTGTTCGTTGATGCTTTCTACGTGCTTTTCCAACTGGCCGAGCCGCGTTTCCATGTCGCGCAGCGTTGGCGAGTAATCGGGGAGCTTGTCCTTGGCCGAGGTCAGGCCTTCGATCGCGGTGCGCTGAAGCGATATCTCGCGGCGCAGATCCTCGAAGGCGGTGGCGGCATCGGCGGGCTGCCGGGCTGTGCGAGCTGGTTTCTGGGTCATGGATGCAGCCTACATCCCTATGCCCATGCCGCGTCCACGGCCTAGACTTAGCTGGAGATCCTGAGACAGCGTTTTCGTGCTCATAACGTCCAGCCCGAGCTGCGCACGCCGGTTCTGAAGCAGCGACTCGAGCTGCGGGTCGCGGTGAAGGCTCTTCGCCATGTCGCTCAGATTGGCACGCGCCGCGTCGCGCGCCGCATAGGTCGGGGCGTCCTTCACGCGCGCGCTCTCCTTCTTCCAGGTCGCAACGAACAGATCGGCCTGCTTCTCGGTATCGGCGGCAAGCCTGACGCGATCGCGCGTAGTGCGTTCGGCCGCTGCTCGCTCGGCAGCGCGTGCCGCGTCCTGGCGATCCATCGCCGCCATCGCGCCATCAGTCCGACCCTCCGCCGCGTCCTTCGTCAGCTGGTAGCTCTTTCCGAAAGCCTCACGCAGATCGTTCGCGGCGCCGGGACGCAGCGCATCGAGTTCCCGCCGGGCCGTGCGATAGGCATCGAGTTCGTGCGGCAGTTCCTTCCCGCCAGCGCGCCGGACATCGACGATCTGCTTCGTGATGCCCGCGAATCGCTCAACGGCCTTGTCGAGCGGCGAACGCGACGGCTCGGCATCGAGCAACCGGGCGCTCACGCGGACCTCCGCAAGCTTGACTGGGCGCCGCCGTTCGGTTGTCACCGCGGCGGGCGTCTCGCGCGCGATGGAAAGTTTCAGCCCGTGGAACATGCCGCGCTTGGGCTCGGTCGACTTCGCGGGTGTCGGTGCCCGATAGTCGCTCGCCATGTCCTTGCCGCGCTCGCGCGAGGCAGCGCGCACGAGCCTGTTCCGGGTCGCAAAATCGTCGCGGCCGTAATATAGATCGACCTGCTCGCGATGCCTGGACAGCGCGACGTAAGTCGAGTGGCTGTCTACCCCCGGCGTCGCGAGCACCTGCACGCGGTCGACGGTCATGCCCTGCGCCTTGTGGATCGTCGCGGCATAACCATGATCGACATGGGCATAGTCCTTCAGGTCGAAGGCGATGCTACGTCCGTCGTCGAGCATCACCGCCATGCGCATGCGGTCGACATTCTGCACCGTGCCGAGCGAGCCATTCTTCACGCCGATGCTCCGCTCGTTCCTGAGGAACATGACGCGGTCGTTCTCGGCGAACATCCGCTCGCCGCGTTCGACGGTGATAGCAACCTCGGCCCCGAGCGCGCCGTTCGCCTTCAGCCGGTCGCGCACTTCCTCATTGAGCGCCCGCACCTCGTCATTGGTGTGGGTCAGGATGATCCGGCTAGCATCCGGATAGTGCCGGCGATCACGATCCCAGGCATCGACCAGCCCGGCGCGCGCCGCCTCGCGGGTTTCGGCCGTATGCACAAATCCAGCCTCCGCATAGCGACCGATCGCCTGGCCCGTGCGCCCGTTCGCAAGCTCACGCGTTGCTTCGCGCTGCCAGTCCTCCTGCTGGCGGCGGATGTCCATGATCTCGACAGCGCCGTGACGTTCGGCTGCAGCGCGGAACGCGGCACCCGCTTCGATCGCCTGAAGCTGCTGCGGATCGCCGACCAGGACGACCTTGGCGCCCTGACGCTCCGCTTCGGACACGACGCGTTCGAGCTGGCGCGTCCCCACCATCCCCGCCTCGTCGATGACGAGGACATGCTTGTCGGTTAGACGCTCCCGATCATTGGCCCATTGATGTTCAAGGCTCGCGAGCGTGCGCGATGCGATACCGGAGCCATGCTCGAGACCCTCCGCCGCAATGCCCGACAGCGCGGCACCCTGTACCTGATAGCCAGCCGCTTCCCATGCCTCGCGGGCAACGCCGAGCATCGCGCTCTTGCCGGTCCCAGCATAGCCGATGACATTGCTGACTCCGCGCGCGCTGGTGACATGCTCGAGCGCGCCGCGTTGCTCGGCGGAAAGGTCAAGGCCGCGCGCTGACGCGCCGGCCAGCGCCCGTTCGCGGTGACGGTCGGCGACAGCGTGATTACGACGCGCGTCGAGCGTGGCGGTGGCGTGCTTGAGCCGCTGCTCGGTCTCGATCATTGATTTGGACGTGAACCGATCGTCGCCGCGTCCATCCCTGCCAAGCGCGATGAGATCGGGCGACGATTTGACTGCCGACATGACGGCGTCGAACTGCTCCTTGCCGTCGCTGTGGCGGTGCACGAACATCGCAAGATCGCGGTTGGTGAACGTTGCCTGGCGATGCGTGATCGCGTCGAACGCGATGCCGGGATTGGCGATGATCTTCTCACCATTTGTGCGCGCGATCTCGATATGCTCGGCGAGCCGATCAGCCTCCAGCCCTTCGGCCGCCATGCGCGAGGCCGCCGGGCCTATCTTGTGCTGTGGCTCGAGGTCGATGCCCTGCGCTTCCAAGGTCCGATGATCGACGCGCGCATCAATGTCGATCGCGGCAAGCCGCTCGTTGACATGCTCTGCCCAGGCTTCGCGCCAATGCGTCAAAAGCTCGGTGCGGTTCCAGTCGCGCACCTTGGCGCCGAACTCGGCGCTTCCATCCTCACCGATCTTGATCTCGCGCATCGTCAGCATGACATGGGCGTGCGGCTTGGCGAGCACGTCGGCGCCGATGTCCCAATGCACATTTAGATCGGCGACCATCCCGCGATCGACGAACTCGGCTTGCACGAAATCACGGGCGAGCGCGATGCCCTGTTCTTGGGTCATCTCTCTGGGAATCGCAAACTCGATCTCGCGGGAAAGCTGCGCGTCCCTGCGAAGCTCGGCCGCCTCGACATCGTTCCAGAGCCGTTCCCTATCGCGCCACTGCTCGTCAGCGCCCTCGGGCAGCAGCACCTCGCTGTGGACGACACCCGCCTTGTTCGAGAAGTCATGGCTGCGACCGAGCCGCTCATCGTGCAGCCGGTCGGCCGAGCGATAGGCGGCGGCGGCGACCGCGCTGCTGCCGCCGGCGCGGGAAATCACTTTTGCCGAGAAATGATAGATCGCCATGAGGGCTATTCATTTAGGGCAAAACGAGCACGTCGGCACGACGTATAAGCGCGCCCTCACACGATTTCATCGCGCTCGGGATCAGGTCATCTCACGGAATTCCAGGACCTTGCGGGGCCGTGAGACTCGGCATAGCTGGTTCGTCCGATCCCATGAACATGGAAGGACAAACGATGCGTAAACCCCGCGATTTTGATGCCGAACTCCAGGCACTGACCGACAAGGCGAAGGCGCTCAAGACGAGGAAGCAGGGCCAGTTCGGCGAGTTGGTCATAGCAACGGGTGCCGACGCCCTGTCTATCGAGCAGTTGGCAGGTGCGCTGCTCGATGCCGTGGGCACCGACGCGGCGCAGAAGGAGGCGTGGCGCAAGAGCGGCGCGGCCTTCTTTCGCGGAGACGGCGCCCGCGCTCGCAAAGGCCCTGGCCGGAACGCGGGCAGCGCATCGGCGAGCGGTGCAGGCCCGCAACCGCCTGCAGGCGAAGCGGGCACGGCATGACACGCGCGAGTGGCAGGTGAAACGACGCGAACGCACCCGCCAGCTGATCGAGCTTGGCGGCCTGATCGCCAAGGCGGATCTGATCGAGCTCACCGGCGACGATCGCGCCGTCATTCTCGGACTGCTCGTCGCTGCCGCCGCGACGCTGCGCGGCGAAGCGCGCGAACAGCACATGCTACTCTGGCGCCGCCGGGGGCGGCGCGCGTTCGCGGCCGCTCCGTTGGACAATGCAATCAGTGCCGGGTGAAGTGAATCATCGACCAATTATAGCCAAGCGCGCGAACGCGCGCTTCGAGCTCGTTCAGAAGCGCCGCGCCAGGCTTGGCGTTGCGCGTGAGAACCCAAAGATAGCGCCCCGACGGCTCGCCGACGATCGACCATTCATAATTGTCGCCATGGTCGAGCACCCAGTAGTTGCCGTAGAAGGGACGGAAGAAGGACACCTTCAACTTGGCGTTCGTCGCCTTGTCCTCGATCCTGGCCTTACCGACGGATTTGCGCAGCTTGCCATTGGGGCCACGCTTGCGACCCTGGTTGACGACGCAAACAGTGCCGTCGCGGTTCAGCGAATAATCCGCCGTTACGGCTTCCAGGCCCTCCTCGAACGATGCGTCGTAACGATATTGCTCGTACCAGCGACCCATATATCGGTGGAGGTCGACCGCCTTCGCGGGGTCGGGGACCGAGTAGTTCCCGACCGGTCCGGGGCGCGGATAATATTTCCAGAGGAGGTAGGCGAACGGCGCGGCGACGGCTGCCGCCGCACCGGCGGCAAGAACGGGCTTCTTCATGGATACTCCGTGGAAAATTGGTCCACGGTCTTACGCGCGAAACCGAGGTTCGTTGCCACGCCGACGGCGCGACTACGGAGGACTATTTCGCTTTTGCGCGTCCGCGCGGGGCAGGCTTGCGGCCGCTGCCGCGGCCCTTGGTGCCAAGGCCGATCTGCTTGGCAAGTTCGCGGCGCTTCTCGGCATAATTGGGCGCGACCATCGGATAATCCTTCGGCAGGTTCCACTTCGCGCGATAGTCATCGGGCGTCATGCCGAACTTCGTCATCAGATAGCGGCGCATCATGGTGAGCTTCTTGCCGTCTTCAAGACAGACGATGTAATCCGGCTTCACCGACGAACGAACTGACACGGCGGGCTGCTGCGGTTCGGGTTCCGGCTCGGCGTTCGCGGAAAGACCAGCGAGCGCTTCGTGCACCGACCGGATGACCAACGGAATGTCGGAAATCGCCACGCTGTTGTTGCTGACGTGGGCTGCGACAATATCAGCGGTCAGCGTGACTAGCGTTTCATGATCTTCCAAATCGATATCCTTCTCTATTCGGCGGCGCGGTTCGCGCTGCCGAGCGCCGCGATATGATCGCGGCAAATTTTTCCGACGAGGCCTTCGAGCACGGCGACGCGCTCACCGATCCAAGCCAATTCCTCGGCGCTGATCTTGTAGTGCGGCGAGTAGCGTGCGTTGACATAGGCGAGCCGCAAAAGCTCGAAGCAACGGCGACTGAACTTGTCGTCGCGCGGCCATGCTTCAACCAATTCAGGCGCAATCTGCTCGCATTGCGACCGAAGGAAATTAAGCCGGTGCGATTTGGGACTGTAGAGAGACAGCACGAGGAGCGCGCAATGATAGAAGCGCTCCGTGGCCTGATGGAATAGAAACGCCGCTTCCTTGTTTCGGGCCTTCGATAGAGCGTAGGCTGCCGTGTCGCGAAATCCCGACGCAGTACCGAACCATTCTTCAAAGTGCTTTTCTGCTTCAACCAGCGCTTCGTCGGCAGGCAGATTGCGCGGTTGTGCAAACTCATATCCCTCGGCCTCGTAGAGCGCGATGCCCTGCTCGACGATATCGACAAAGAAGGGACGCCCGCGCTCAAGCTGCGCGTTCACATCTTTCAGAGAGTGAACGATGAAGCTGACCGGCGCGGTCAGCGTGTGGTTGATCGTGACCTCGCGCATGAGGCGGTCTTCGGCCGCCGACCAATGTTCGAACTCGGTCAGCCGTTCGTTGTTCACGACGACGAGGATGTCATAGTCCGACTGGTAGCCGCCGACGGGATCATCGACCCAGTCGCCGCGCGCATAGCTGCCGTAGATAACGATCTTGAAAATGCGGCCCTTGCGGTTCCAGTCCGAGTTGCCGCGCGCATGCGCGATTTCGAATTCCTCGAACAGGATGCGCACGACATCGGCAAGCTCGCGCTGCTTGGATTGCGGGAGATGATCGAGACCTGTTCGCATCCTTTTCACCCTGTAAGGCGGCGGGCCGGATGGCAAGCGCCATCCGGCCCGCCGCCGATCAAAGCCATGGCCAAACCAGATGCGGGAAGCGCGCATGGAGGCAGCGCGACCACATGCCAAGCGCGCAGGCGAAGTCGTGGGTGACCTCATCAACGGTGATACCGTGGCGCGACGCCAGCTCCTCGTAAGGCGTTTCATCGAAGCGGATCGACAGGAAGATATCCCCCTGACGCGCGGTCATCTTGCCGAGCGCGATCACCATGCGGCGTTCGGCGTCCTCGATGGTGACGGTCGAAAGATCGCGGCGCCTCATTGTCCCGCTCCTGCGAAGGCAAGCAGATAATCGCTAGCCTTGCTCGCCTGACTGGCGGCGCGGAAGATCGCCTTTTCGTCGCCGCGCAATACCGACAGCCACGACGCGATATAATCGGAATGACGAACGGTCGGCGCGATGCCGAGCGACGCACAGGTGAACGCCGACGCCATCTCGGCGACAAGTTCCTCCTTCGCGTAGCTGTCCGATCCGAACCCGCCCTTCTGGTCGCGGTCCAGACGGCTGCCGTGACCGGTCCAATGACCAAGCTCATGCAGCGCCGTCCGATACCAGTTGATCGGCTCATGAAACGCTGCCTGCGGCGGCACAGCCACAAAATCATGGCTCGGGCTGTAAAAGGCGTCACCGCCGCCAATCTGGAAGCGCGCGCCGGTCGCGGCGATCAGCGCATCGGCCGCGCCGACGGCAATCACCGGATCGGGACTGACCATCGGCGTGATATAGGCCTCGGGCAGTCCCTCACATTGATCAACATTGAACACGACGAAGCGCTTGAGGAACGCCACCTGCCGCGCCTCGCGTTCGTCGCCGCGCGCGGCTTCGGCTTCCGCCTTGGGCGTGAAGCGATCGGCATAGCAGATGACCGTGCCCTTCTCGCCGCGCCGGACATTGCCGCCTGCGGCTTCGGCCTGCCGGTAAGTTAGCCAGCGCTGCGACGCATAGCCCTTGGCGACAACCTCGGCCCACAGGATCAGGACATTAATGCCGGTATAGCGCCGCGCGGTTCCGGCATTTTGCGGCATGGTGCATCCACATGCCGCGCTGTCCCAAGGCTGCACCCATGGCAGCCGCCCTTCTTCGAGCTCCACGATGATCCGGTTGGTGACCTCCGAATAGAGGCTCGCCCGTTCGATTCTTTCCTTGCGCATATCCTTGCTCCTTCCAGCCACCGCACCCCGGCCCGGAAGGGGGCGGAGGTGGGCGGCAGGAAGGAGCCGGCAGACCCGCATCATCGGGCGGGCTGCATCCGAAGGACCGGAACGAAGAGGAGGACCCGCAGGGTTGCGGCCCGACCGGGCGGGGCTAAGGCGAGTGACGCCCACCTCCGTCCCCGCAGCGCCGGGACATCTACGCCGCCGCAACGCGGCGACCGAATGCGCGCCAGCGGCGCCCTCGTCCCACGCGAATCAGATCATCCCCGCGCCGGTTACGGCGCGACATTTTGAGCGCGGCCGTCGCCGACGGCCTCATTTCCCTTCGGGCGGCGTCATCCGCGAGACGCTGTGAGAAAAAAAGTTCGAGCTACGCCAATACAGCCCGCGAACCTCCACGGACGCCCATGGATGCCCACGGCTCTACGCCATCTTGCGATAACAAAAAGGGCGGGTTTCTGCGGCGTTGACGAACGAAGCCCCGATCCCCTTCTATGATCTCCCGTCGCAATATGATCCCCCGACATATGGAGAATAATCGCATGGCATATCAATCTCCCCTCCGTCTCATGCGGCTTACCGAAGTCCTCGATCTCACCGGGCTCAGCCGCGCCACCCTCTATCGCAAGATCTCCGCCGGGACCTTTCCGCCGCAGCATAAGCTCGCCGAGCGCTGCTGCGGCTGGCGCGCGGGCGAAGTCGAGCTCTGGCTCCGTGATCCCGTCTCGTTCACGCTCGCCGACCTCGAGCGCTATCGCAACGCTGCCTGAAGGCCAAGCATGGCAAAGCCCCGCGCCGCATATTTTCGGCGCGGGGTGGAAGCCTGCCTCAGTCGGCGGGGTTCCAGATCAGCGCGTAACCGCCCTCGCCGTCCTGCCCGGCCGCGCGGCCGAGGTTCGCATAGAGGCGGCGCGGTCCGAACTCGGGCGCCGCGAGGCTCAGCGAAACATAGGGTTCGCCCGAAACTTGTCCGACGCGGATCCAGCCGGCACCGATCTCGACGCCTTCGGACCAGACCCGGTAGTCGGGCTGGACGTCGCCGCTCTTCGAGCGGTTGGTCCGGATTTCGATCGCTGCGCGGATCGAGAGGGTCTTGAGTTGGCCCACGAAACCCGTTTCGATGGTGCCGTTCACAAAGCCGATAGCTGCCATTGGTCGTCTCCTTGAAGTACCGCGGGACCATCCCTGCGGCATGGGGCGGACCAGGAACCGGCGCGTAAGGCGTGCCGGGAACCCGAAGGGCCGAAGCGAAGCGGAGGAGTGCGGCGGCGCGATTATTTGAAGCGAAGCGGCCGCGAGGAGCGTGCGCAGCACGCGGGGAAATAATCGCGCCGCCGCGCTTTCGCGGGACGCCGCGCCGGTTCAGGTCACATCGCCCGTCGCCGGGATGGTTCTGCAGAACAGGTGGAGCGTGCCCGCGCTATCCGCGTGAACGATCAAACGAAACTTGAGTGAGAAATGCGATCTAACCGCGAACTGTGGCTACGATCAGAGCGGCCGCGCCCGAGTGGCAGTCCGTCTTCCTATCGGCTTATACCGCGCGGCAAGAAAACCATGTCCAAGGCATGCGATTTGGCGTTTTCGTACAATCCCTGGGTCAGAAACGATATTATCGGGCTCGCCAACTTCCGTCCGGGCTTGGCGATTAGCGACCCCGGCAAGTCAGGATGGAGGGGCGAAGGATGCAGCATCCTCGTATGGGCGGCGCGAAGGCAACTTCGCGTCGCCTCTTTCTTTGGCTGAACCGCGGGCCGTCGCCGCTTGCGGCGGCGGCGCGCCCAAGTCATGAGCGCCGCGCCGGCCAACAAGGCCGGCGCGTCATTTTGCGCCCGCAGAAAAATAAGGCGGGCGACCAAAGCCGCCCGCCGTCTTCTCATGCTGCCAAAGGCTGTCCGTCTTCTGCATCGGGTTCGGACGCTGCCGGAGCCGCAAGCTCGTGCGCGACTCGCCGCGCCGATTTGACGCTGCCGACCCCGCCCCGCGTCGTATAGGCCGAAGGCGGAAACGCCATCCATTGCGGCACCCACGGTTGAGCCTTCGTCCGACCGTTTGACCCTTCAAGGCAATCGGAGACGATGGCCTTCAACGCCTTGCCCTTCTCACCGGCGTTCGCTGCGGCGACCTCCGGTCCCGCAACCTCGCCGACGATGGCGAGCAGAACTTCGCGGTCGCGAAGCTGGTCGAAGAAGGCCCCGTCCGCCGACCAGTGCTGGCGCATGTCCGTGCCGAGATGGAGCCCGATCATCTCCACCGCCTCGCTTCCTGCCTGCAACGTCTCCCCCATGACGATCGCCACAATCTCCAGCACCACCGGATCGGGAAGGTCCAGCAGCCGCGCGAACAGCGGGGCAAAAGGGGGACGGTTCATTGGCCTTCCCGTGACGGTCGGTGCGTCCTCGTCGAACCCGAGCACCGCGAGCACAGCACGGCGCTTGAGGTCGAATGCAGTTTCTGCGGAAGACGTCTCGACGCTCTCGGCAATATCCTCCTTTGGCGCCCGTTGGCCCTCGACATCGACGCGCCAGAGGTCGGCCCCCGCGATGACATGCGCGAGCATCGCCCGCAGCGCGACGCCGCCATGCCCTGCCAGATCGGCGCGCACCGCCGCATGGCGGTGGAGGTCGATATAGGCATTGAGCGGACCCGACACTTCGGCACGAACGGGCTTGGCGGTAAGGGCATCCCCGTCCTCGCTCCCACCTCCGCCCGAAAGCCGCTTCGCTTCTTTGGTGGTGACAAACCCCTCGTGGAAAGTCACCTCGCCGCTCTCGCGAACCTCGACATAGATGCGGCCGCCCTTGCGCTTGCCCGCATGAGTGTAATCCCACGAGCGGAACCAGTCGCCCCGCGCCATGACGGAAACATCTGACCATCCGGCTTCGAGATACTCCGCCTTGCGCGCCTCGATGGCGGCGGTCTGCGCCGACCAGAAGCCATCGGCGTCGGCAAAGAAGCTGTCCTCGCCGAACAGGTCAGACACGACTGCAAGCTTTGCTTCCTCGGCATCGAACAGGGCATGCTTGACCGCGATAGCCGTGCCGCCGAACAGCCATGCTTTCAGTTGATGGCCGGTCGGACAATAGGCGCCTTCATCGTCGAACAGCGCGAGCCATGACTTCTGCTGGCTCTTCGATGCAAGGGTCAGATGCCGGACGGTGCCCGCATCAATCTCGCCGCCGCGATAGAGGGTGCGGATGCGCGGGAGCAGATTGCCAAGCGCAAGGATGCGCTTCACCGCGCCCGGCTCGAACCCGAAGCTGTCCGCGACCTCTTCGACCGACCGCCCCGCCTTGACCAACGCGACGAACGCTTCCCACTGGCTGACCTCGTCGGGCTGCACCCGCGCGAGATTTTCGAGCATCGACGCTTCGAGCGCATCGGCATCATCACCCTCGTCGAGAATGGCGCAAGGGATAGGCTTCACCGCCCCGCCCTCGCGCGCGACGGCACCAACGGCGGTAAAACGCCGACGCCCCGCCACGATCTCGTAATGGCCTTCCGAGCAGTTCGGACGGACAAGCAGCGGAACGAGCACGCCCCGCGCGCGGATGCTCGGCATAAGGTCTGCGACGTCGGGGTCTTTCCCCTTCCCGCGCATGTTGGCGGCAGCGATGGACAGGTTGCCCAGTTCAATGAAATCCAGCTTCATGACTTTCTTCCTTCTCTCTTCAACCACACCCGGCCCCGGACGGCGGGGCGGGCGGCGAGAAAAGGCGACGGGACCGCGCCAAAGGACGGGGCGCACCCGAAGGGCCGTAACGAAGTGTAGGAGCCGATGCGCAGCATCGGCTTGCGGACCGGCCGAGCGATCCCATAGCCGTGCGCCGAACGACCCGTTGTCCGTGGCCGGCCCAACGACAACGCCGCCGTGCGGTCAGCGCGGCGTCCTCACCGGATAACAAATGCGCCCTTGGCGAAGCCGCAGGCGGGGCGGCGTGCGCGCGCAGATGTGCTTCGCGGCCGCCCCGTCAAGACCAGCGAGCCAAGAGCGCCGCGCGGCCCACCGTGCAAACGCGCGACCTCTGGCGGCAGCCTGCCGCCGCCAGTGCGCGCTCATTCCAGGCCGCGCTCATTTAGAGCTCGGCGTTCGCCGTGATGTTTCGAAGATGCGGCGAAATTCGCTTTCGCTACCGGTGTCGGCAGGTCAGCTGGTGAGTCCGGATTGAGCGAGGCGACGGATCGACTCCGTGGTCAGCAAAGTTCGGGTCCCGATCTTGATCGCATCGAGCGATCCCGATTTGATGAGAGCATAGACAGACGACCGGCCAATGCCGAGCGCCTTGGCAGTTTCGTTGATCGAAAGGACGAGGGGTTCCATGAGGGTCTCCGTGTGTGACGATTGTTGGCGGGAGACAGCTCAGGTTGCACATGATTGTGCATGGGTCGTCCGGTAACGCGAACACCAAACAAATCTGCGAGCGGTGGGAGATTTCGGCAACCGTGCGCTACCGATTTTGGCGCTTTTCGGTCAGTTTTCGCTATCTCCTGAAGCGTCCCGTCTAGCCGGCGCCCCGATTTATTTTTACCGCCGCGACGATGTTTTTCGCAAATGCCCGCAGGCGGGTGTTCTCCGGAACGCGAATATCATTGTCATGGTCCTCGCTCGGTTCGCAGCGATCTCTAATAAGGTCCATGACCGCGCTTTCAGCACGATATTCATCTGGATCGATCGCGCGGAGCGCGGGGTGCTCGATCAAGGCCAGCAGCATCGCCTCATAATCGTATTCCTTCGGGCGCCCTCCGCTGTTGGGCCGCACTTTGAGCGCCCGGATGATCTCTTCCGGTTCGGCATCGACGAAGATCTGAGCGCTGAACCAGAAGCCGCGTGGCGGAAGCACGATCGCCCGGTCGCTGGCGACTTCAGACAACAGCAAGCCTCGCAGCCGCCCGTAAAAGTGGCGGCGATGGACCGGACGCCGCATGCCTTTCCGGTCGTAGTAATAGGTAGCCGGGGCAGTTCGGCGGCCTAGATAGTCGAAAAGCTTCTCGAGCGTTTCGACGGTCGAACGGCGGCTGCTGCCATAGACGGGGGTTCGCTTCTTTTCGGCAATCCCCAATCCATATTGGAAATGCCGCCAAGACGCCGCGATGCAAGCAGCCATCGCGAGCAGGGCGATCATTGCCACCGAAGCCGCCTGACCGATGTCATCCCCGTTCAATACCGCCGCGCCCCAAACGACCAGGACGAGCAACAAAAGAAGAATACAGAGCAGGAATGACGTAGCTAGGACAAGGAACCGGCGCCTGACCGCGCGCTCGATGGCGACGGCGACGCGATCGACCTCGTCTAACCCCAGCTCCTCCTTGTCCTTGGCGTATAAGAGGCGAGCGGCAATCCGCGCGAGACTCCGATGTGCATCGGTCGGCCGATGCCATATCCCGGTCGGGGCTGTGGTCTCGGCGACGGGCATCGATTTCCTCCTTCACGCAGATCGTCGAGATAGTCGCTCCACCATTGGGCCATTTCGACGCGTTCGGCCCAATAGGCCGACTGATTGTAAATGCGGCGGACAGTGCCCCCGACCGCATGCGCCAGCGCACGCTCGATCGCGTCGGGATTCCAATATCCCGATTCGTTGAGGAGCGATGATGCCGACGTGCGAAAACCATGCGCCGTCATCTGATCCTTGGGATATCCCATGCGCCGCAGCGACGCGTTCAGCGTATTGTCGCTAATCGGGCGCGAACGGGTGCGCACCGATGGAAAGACAAATTGGCCCGATCCCGACAGAATCCGCATGTCGGAGAGAATCGCCAAGGCCTGTCGCGAAAGAGGCACCGCATGCGGCTGGCGCATCTTCATCTTGCCCTCGGGGATCGTCCACACCGCCTTGTCGAAATCGATCTCACTCCATTCCATCTGGCGCATCTCGCCGGGGCGCTGGAAAAGATGGGGCGTGAGCTTCAAGGCCGCCATGACGGCGGGATCACCTTGATAGTCGTCGATCGCGCGCAGCAACCCGCCGAACGCAACCGGATCGGTGATTGCCGGAAAATGCTTCACCTTCGGAATAGTCAGCGCACCAATCAACAACTGTGCGGGATCGCGATCAGCGCGCGCAGTTGCAACAGCATATCGGAACACGCGACTGACGAATGATCGGAGGAGGTTGGCGGTTTCAAGCCGGCCCCGACGCTCATGCTTACGAAGCTCATGCAAAATCTCATGCGGAGTGATGTCGGCTATCGGGCGCCTGCCGAACTCTGGCCCGAGCAGCTTCACGAACCAATGCATCTTTTTCAGCGTCGGCGCGGCCAAACCTTCGCGCGTCTTTTTCTGAATAAGATCGTCTGCAACATGCGCGAAGCTGTTGCGAGCGCGCACGGTCGCCTCAATTCGCGCTTCGCGCTTCGCGAAGTTCGGATCGATAGAATGCGCCACTTGCTTGCGAGCAGCATCGCGCGCCTCGCGAGCTTCGGCCAAACTGATTTCGGGATAAGATCCGAGCGCCAGTTTCCGCTCCACGCCATTGATTCGATATTTCAGCCGCCAGAGCTTGCTGCCAGCAGGGTTGATCTGCAGATATAGTCCTTTGGAATCTGCAACCTTATAAGGCTTTTCTCTGGGTTTAGCATTGCGGATTGCGGCATCTGTCAGAGCCATTTGGGGGCCTCGCGCAAATGGGGGCCTCGGCTGCCCCGAAAAAGGCCCCCAACGACCACAATTACGGGCAATCAGAGACCATCACCGGCAATCAGTGAATGCCCCATAACTAGCAGAAAACGGGGAGTTTTTCAACCACCAGCAACCGTCCGCTGACAGGATATTGGAGGCCCGAGCCGGAATCGAACCGGCGTGCACGGATTTGCAATCCGCTGCGTCACCACTCCGCCATCGGGCCTCATGCCAAATTACCGCATCCTGAGTGGACGGGCCGGGTGTTGGACGGCGCCGCTAGTGAGGGGCTTTGGCTGCCTTGTCAAGGATTCGCCGGAACAGTACCGCTTGGGCGGCCGCACAGCGCGCGATGAGGGTTGGCGGCACCCCCATTGGCAGCTATGCGCGGCGACAATGCGGCTGCGGGGCTGTATTACTATTGCAATACAGCATTGCTTCGGCTAAAGCTGCCCCGCAAAGGTTCATGTTCCAGGGAATTGGAAAAGGCTGATGGCGACGAAGTTTAGCGAAATCACGGCGGCAGAGATGCGCTCTGCCATGATCGACAGCCAGCTCAGGACCAACGACGTCATCGACCCCGCGGTGATCGGCGCGATGGCCGCGGCGCCGCGCGAGGCGCATGTGCCCGCCGCGCTCGCCGGCGTCGCTTATATGGACCGCGCGATCGCGCTGGGCCACGGCCGCGCATTGAACGCGCCGCTGGTCACCGGCCGGATGCTTGTCGCGGCGGCGATCCGCCCCGGTCAGCGCGTGCTGCTGGTCGGCAGCGCGACGGGCTATACCGCCGGGCTGCTCGCGCGGCTCGGCGCCGAGGTCCATGCCGTCGAAGAACAGGGTGAATTGATGGCGGTGGCAGAGGGCGCGGTCGCCAAGGACAATATCCGCTGGATCGCGGGTCCGCTGGCCGCCGGTGCGCCCGCTGCGGCACCGTTCGACCGCATCATCATCGAGGGCGCGATCGAAACGCTGCCCGAGGCGCTCGTCGCCCAGCTCGCCGACGGGGGCAGGCTGATCGCGGCGCGGCGCGAAGGTGCGGTGACGCGGCTGGTCGAGGGCGTAAAGGCCGGCGGCGCGGTCGCGCTGCGCAGCTTCGCCGACATGGACGTCGCGCCGTTGCCGGGCTTTGCCGCGCCGGCGGGTTTCCAGTTCTAAAGCCACTCCCCTCCTTGTTTCAGGCTGACATCTTTATGCGCGATAACAATAAGAAGCAGCCCCCTTGCCGTGCGCGCTGGCTCGCCGGTCTCGCGGTCGGCGCGCTGATGCTGCCCGCGGCGGCGCAGGCCGAAACGCTGCAGGATGCGCTGGCCAAGGCTTATGAAAACAACCCGACGCTGACCGCGGCGCGCGCGGGGCAGCGCGCGAACGACGAAAATGTAACGATCCAGAAGGCCAGCGGCTTGCCCGAGGTTGGCGCCCGCGTGGATTATCAGGAAAACCTCGTCCTCCCCGGCAACGCCTTTTTCTCGCCCAAGCGTAACGTCAACGTCGGCGGGCAAGTGACGGTCCCCATCTATCAGGGCGGCGCGGTGCGCAACGCGATCAAGGCGGCCAAATTTCGTGTCGAAGCCGGGCAGGCCGATCTTCGCGCGACCGAGGCGAGCATTTTTTCGCAGACCGTCGGCGCCTATATGGACGTTATCCGCGATCAGGCGATCGTCCAGTTCAACCAGAAGAATGTTTCGGTCCTCCGCACCAATTTGCAGGCGACTAGCGACCGTTTCGAAATCGGCGACCTGACGCGCACCGATGTCGCGCAGTCGGAGGCGCGGCTCGCGCTCGCCGAGGGCAATCTCCGCACCGCCGAATCGAACCTGATCGCCAGCCGCGAATCCTATATCCGCCTCGTCGGCGACGCGCCGGTCGATCTGGAACAGCCGCCGGCGCTGCCCAATCTGCCGGTGACCGCCGAGGAAGCCGTCGCGATCGCGCTGAACAACAATCCCGACATCGACGCGGCGAACCAGCTCGTCAGCGCCAGCCGCGCCGACATCGGCGTCGCGCGCGCTCGCCGCCTGCCCAAATTGTCGGCGACCACCAATGGCGGCTACACCAACAATCTCAACTCGATCCCGCCCGAAAACACCACGTCGGAAAATGTCACGAAGAGCGCGCAGGCCGGGCTGTCGCTGACGATCCCGATCTTTCAGGGCGGGCGCCCCTCGGCGCAGGTGCGCCAGGCACAGTCGCGCACCAGCCAGGCGATCGAAAATTATGTCGGGGTCGAACGCGGCGTGATCGCACAGACGCGCGGCGCCTATGCCGCGTGGCAGGCGAACGAGCGGATCATCGCCGCGACACAGCAGGCGGTCAGCGCCAACGCGCTCTCGCTCGAAGGCGTGCGCGCCGAAAACAGCGTCGGCACGCGGTCGATCCTCGACATTTTGAACGCCGAGCAGGAATATCTGAATACCCAGGTCCAGCTCGTGTCGGCGCAGCGCAACAGCTACGTCGCCGCCTTCTCGGTCCTCGCCGCGATGGGCAAGGCCGAAGCACGCGATCTTGGCATCGAGGGCGGCGCGCTCTACGATCCCGAAGTCAATTACAAGCGCGTGAAGGGCCAGATCTGGGATTGGGCCGACGATCCGGCGCCGCCGCAAGTCGCGACCGACACCCGCGCCGTTCCGGCGGCGACCGCCGGTGTTCCCGTCGGTCCGCCAGCGCTCTCGCCACAATAAAGCTTGGCAAAATGCGCCCCAAATCGGTAAGAGGGCGGTTAACCATCCGGTAATCGCGATGGTTTAGGGGGTTGGTTATGGGCGATATGTCGCGGGAACCATCGATGGAAGATATCTTGTCGTCGATTCGGCGCGTGATCGCTCGCGACGAGGCACCGGGTTCGGTACGCGAGATCCGCGTCCCCGAAGCCGACGATATTCTCGACCTTCAGGATGAAGAAGACCGGGCCGATGCTGCGCCCGCTGCCGAAGAGCTTGTCTCCGAAGCGAGCGCCGATGCCGCGCGCCAGTCGCTCGAAGCGCTGACCGCCGCGGTTGCGCCCGCGGTTGCCGCTGCCACCGTTGCAGCCCCGACGGTTGCCGGCCGCACGATGGAGGATGTCGTCCTCGACGCGCTGCGCCCGATGCTCAAGGAATGGCTCGACACCAACCTTCCCGCGCTGGTCGAGGCGATGGTGGCCAAGGAAATCAGCCGGATTACCGGCAAGCGGCTCTAACCAGCCCAATCTTCCAGCAAGTAACGCGCGATCGCCAGCGGCGGCGGCGCCATGAACGGCGCCCCCATGTCGCCCGCGAGCGCGGCGCGCACCTCGGCCTTGTCGACCCACATCGCCGCCTCGATCTCGGTCGTATCGAGGGTCAGCGCGGGGTCTTTCGCGACCGCGCGGCAGCCGATCATCAATGACGACGGGAACGGCCAGGGCTGGCTCGCGACGTAAGAGACGTCCGAAACACGGATTCCCGCCTCCTCGAACAATTCGCGCGCGACCGCTTCCTCGAGCGATTCGCCGGGCTCGACGAACCCCGCAAGCGCCGAGAAGAAACCCGGCGGAAACCCGCCCTGCCGCCCGACGAGCACACGCCCCTCGCATTCGGCGAGCATGATCACGACGGGGTCGACCCGCGGAAAATGCTCGGCGTTGCAGCTGCCGCAACGCCGCCCCCAGCCGCCGCGAAACAGGTCGGTCGGAGATCCGCACACCGCACAGAAACGATGCCGCGCGTGCCAGTCGACAAGGCTGCGCGCCCCGCCATATAACGCCGCCTCTTCGCCCGCCAGCAACGGCAGCAATCGCATCACCGTGCGCGACCGCGCATCGATACGCGCGCTGGCCGGGGCCTCGCGCACAAAATGCGGGACACCCGCGTCGTCGATCCCGAGCAGCATCAGCGCGCGCTCATCGGCCGGATCGAGCGCCTCCCACAGCAACCCGCCGCCCTCGCCCGGAACGAAGTCGATGCCGTCGAGTACCAGGCAGCGCGCCTGCGGATCGGCCGCCGCCGCGGCGAACGCCGCGTCGTTGGTACGAAGCTGGTCGGCGCGGTCGAGCCACGCCCCGGTGAACCCCAGCGGCAAAGGCATCAGCGCGTCACATCCTCGAAGACGGTTTCGCCGAACTTGCCCTGGAATGACACCGCGTCGGGCGGCATGATCTGCGTATAGCCAGCGGCGCGATAGCCAAGCCCGCGGTGGACGAAACCGATCGTCCCCGCAGCGCCGGCCCAGCCGAAAATCCCCTCGCCCCCCGGCGAGGTCGGCAGCGAAACGCGCCCGCCCGCGCCAAAGCCCTGCCCGTCGATGAAGGTCCCCTTGCGGTCGACGCTGTCGGCGATGAGGTTCGACATCGCGAGCCGCGCGGTCTCGCGCTTCATCACGCGCCTCCCGCCGGTTTCGCCCTCGCCCAGCAGCATCGCGAGGAAGCGGTCGTAATCGCGCGCGCTCGACACCAGCCCGCCGCCGCCGAACGGATAGGGCGGCGGGTCGAGATAGATCGAGCTCGCCGCGGGATCGAAGGGAATCAGCGCGCCGCCGAAGGGCGCATAATTGCTCGTGAAGCGCCCGACGTCCTTCGCGGCGACCATGAAGCCGGTGCTCGTCATGCCGAGCGGATCGAACAATCGCGCCTTCAGAAAGGCATCGAACGGCTGCCCCGACACGACCTCGATCAGCCGCCCCAAGAGGTCGAGGCTGATCGAATAGCTCCACTTGGTGCCGGGCTCATAGACGAGCGGCAGCGCCGCAAGCCGGTCGGCCATGACCGCAAGGCTCGGCGCGGGGGTCACCGGCGCGAAACCCGGGATCGGCAGTCGGCTCGCCTGCCCGCCGACGATGCCATTGTCGTCATAGGCTTTTTTGATCGGCCCCTTCTGGATGATATTATAGCCAAGCCCCGCGGTGTGCGTGAGCAATTGCCGCACCGTGATCGAGCCCTTTGCCAGGCGCACATCGGTGATCGAGCCGTCGGGCGTGTTCTGCACATTCATCTTGGCGAAGGCGGGCAGGAAATCGGCGATCGGCTGGTCGAGCGTCATCTTGCCGTCTTCGATCAGCAACATCGCGGCGATGCCGGTGACGGGCTTGGTCATCGAATAAAGGCGCCACAAAGTATCGGGTCCGACGGGCGTCGCCGAATCGTTCGACTGTACTCCCGCGCCGAAAAAGACGGGCGCATCCTGCCCCTTGCCGATCGCGGCGAGCGTGCCCGCAAGTTCGCGGCGGTCGACAAAGCCTTTGATGAACGCGTTGGTCGCGGGATAGAGCGCGGCGCCGTCGATCTTCCACGCCAGCGCGGCGCGCGGCAGCAACGCCCCCGCACCCGCCAGCGCCATTCCACCCATCAGCGCACGGCGCGACACCATCATGTTCATGCGTCTCTCTCCAGCATCTTGTCGGTCAGTTTGCGATAGAGCGTCGGCAGCCCCGCCGCGTCAAGGTCCGCGATCGGCCACCATGTGCCTTCCGCTGCGGCACCGGGGGCTTTGGGGGGACCTTCGGGGGGCGCTTCACGCCGCACCAGTGTCAGCGTCAGATCGAAATGGGTAAAACCATGATCGACGCTGACGATTCCCGACTCGGACGGCCGTGCGTCGCTCCAGTCGCCGCCGGGCAGTGCGCGCATCCCGCCGAGCATGCCCTTGTCGGGCCGGCGGACGAGCCAGATCTGCGCATCGCGCTCGATCCAATGCGCCAGCCCGTGCCGATGCGGCTTGGCCTTCTTCGGCGGCTTCACCGGCAGGCGCTCGATATCCGCCCGCCCGCGCGAGCGGCAGTCGGCCATCAGCGGGCAGATCGCGCAGGCGGGGCCGCGCGGCGTGCAGACCGTCGCGCCAAGGTCCATCAGCGCCTGCGCAAAATCGCCCGGACGGCCCTGCGGCACCAACGGCTCCAAAGCGGCGCGAATCTCGCGCTTCGCCATCGGCAGCGGGGTTTCGATCAGCCGGTGGCGCGCGATCACGCGCTCGATATTCGCGTCGATGACAACCGCGGGGCGGCCGAAGGCGATCGCCGCGACCGACGCTGCGGTATAATCGCCGATCCCCGGCAGCGTGCGCAGACCCGCCTCGCTATCGGGAAATATCCCGCCATGGTCGCGAACGACCGCGCGCGCGCAGGCGAGCAGGTTGCGCGCGCGGGCATAATAGCCCAGCCCCGCCCACGCCGCCATGACATCGGCATCGTCGGCCGCCGCCAGATCGGCAACCGTCGGCCAGCGTTCGGTAAAGCGTGCGAAATAGCCCGCGACCGCGGCGACGGTCGTCTGCTGCAACATGACCTCGGCAAGCCAGATGCGATAGGGATCGGGGACGCCGCCGCTGTTCGGCGCGATGCGCCACGGCAGCACCCGCGCCGACCGGTCGTACCAGCCGAGGAGGAGGTCGGAGAAGTTCATAGTGACAGACGCATTTGAAAACGCGGCTTTCCCCTCCCGCAAGCGGGAGGGGAAGTGAGACTTGCGAACTCGTTCGCTAGTCGCAACGGGGTGGGCATGCGGGGCAGCGCAAGGCCGATGCCGCCCACCCCGCTGCGACTAGGCAGCAAGCTGCCAAGTCTCGCTACCCCTCCCGCTTGCGGGAGGGGAGATACGGTCTCGCCAATCATGTCGGAAGTCTGGACGCTCACCCCCCGCCTATGGCATGGCACCCGGCATGACGAAAGACGCAGGCGATGATGCGCCGGCCCAAAAGGCCAAGGCGAAAGGCAAGGCGAAAACCGCCAGGCCATCCGTGCGCGTCTATGAACGCCCGCGCGGCGGCGAAGCACGCATGGTCTCCGACCTCGTTCCCGAAATCGGCCGCGCCGCCTTTCGCAAATTCGGCTTCGTGCAAAGCTCGGTCGTCAGCCGCTGGCGCGAGATCGTCGGCGACCGGCTCGCCGACGTCACCCAGCCCGCGATGATCCGCTTCCCGGCGGGCCAGAAAGCGGGCGGCACACTGCACCTGACGATCAGCGGCGCGCACGCCCCGATGTTGCAACATGTCGCGCCCGACATCATCGGCGCGGTCAACCGCTTCTTCGGCTACGCCGCCGTCGCCCAGGTCCGCATGACGCACGGCCAGGTCACCCCCGCCGCGCCCGTTCAGCAGCCGGCAATGCTGAAACCCGTACCCGCCGAACTGGGGGACAGCCTGCGCGACATCGGCGACCCGGAACTGCGCACCGTGCTCGAACGCATGGCGGCAGGACTGGCGACGCCGCCCAAGCTTCCCCGTATCAGTTAGGAAAGACGGATGTCCGCTTTTGACGACCCGCTTCTCGATCGCCGCGCGGCGGTGCTGGCGCTCTCGGGCGCCGCGCTGGGCCTGATCGCCGCGACCCCCGCGAAACCCACGCTCTGGTCGCAGACCGTGACGACGACGCCGATCGGCGCCTTCCTCGTCGGCAATCCCGCCGCGAAAGTGCGGCTCGTCGAATATTTCAGCTACACCTGCCACGTCTGCGCCGATTTCGCGAAGGCGAGCGCGCTGCCGCTGAAGACAGGCTATGTCGATCGCGGGCTCGTGCTGTTCGAATATCGCAATCTGGTGCGCGACCCCGTCGATATGACCGCGGCGCTGCTCGCGCGCTGCGGCGGCGCGAAGGCGTTCGCCGGCAACCATCAGGCGATCTTCGCCAATTTCCCGGCGCTGATCGCCCGTATCCAGAAGGCGACCGACGCGCAGAAGACGAGTTGGTTCGAAGGCACCACCGGCGAGCGCGCCCGCAAGATCGCCGCCGGCACGGGCCTCACCGCGCTGATGCGGGCGCGCGGCTACACACAGGCGCAGATCGACGCCGCACTCGACAGCGAGGTCGCGCAGGCCGAACTCACCGGCATGACGAACATTGGCCTCAACGCCGACAAGGTCGAAGGCACGCCAAGCTTCTTTGTCAACGGCCGCAGTGCCGGGGTCACCGCATGGCCCGCGCTCAAATCGAAACTCGACCTTGCGATAAAGGCCGCTTAAAAGCCCCGCATTCCCGTTCTGTGGAGAAAGTAAGAATATGACCGCATCGCTTCGTATCGCCCTTTTGTCTTCGCTCGGCGCGCTCGCCCTTGCCGGTTGCGGCGACGGCGCCACCGACCCCTCCAAGGAACAGTCCGTGGTCGCCAAGGTCGCGCCGCCCGCCGGCAAGACCTGGTCGCAGGTCGTGCGCGTCGATGGCGACGGCGTCGTGATGGGCAACCCCGACGCGCCGATCAAACTCGAGGAATTTGGCGCCTTCACCTGCGGCCACTGCGCGCAGTTCGCCAAGGATTCGCACGAGGAGCTGAAGCGCGACTTCGTCGACACCGGCCGCGTCTCGTACAAGCTGACGCCGTTCATGCTCCACCCGGTCGACGCGATTGCGGGCGCGATCGTCAAATGCACCGGCCCCGACCGCTTCTTCCCGCTCGCCGACGCGACCTTCCTCGAACATGAAGCGTTCATCGCGGGCGCGTCGAAGCCGGCGCCGGGGATCGAGGAAGCGATGAAGCTGCCCCCCGCACAGCGCTTCACCGCGCTCGCCAAGGGCTGGGGCATCGATCAATTCTATCAGCAGCGCGGGGTTCCCGCCGCGACGATCCAGCAGTGCCTCGCCAAGGTCGAAAATGTCGAGGCGATCGAAAAGGGCACCAACGCGGGCGTCGAAAAATATCAGATCACCGGCACCCCGACCTTTGTCATCAACGGCCAGGTCGCCGAAGGCGTCGCCGCCTGGGGCCTGCTGCGCGACCGCCTGCGCACGATGGGCGCGCGCTGACGACATAATCCTCCCTGCGGCGTAGCCGTGGGGAGGGGGACCGCTCGCGGAGCGAGTGGTGGAGGGGCCGCGGCCTTGCGCCGCCGCCTGTCGGCGTCGGGCCCCTCCGTCAGCCCTTCGGGCTGCCACCTCCCCATCGCTCCGCGACGGGGAGGATCTTACATCCCCTACCCCCTTGCGACTCCCCCGGCCACGCGGCATGACGGCCTTCAGGGGGATATGTGACACTAGGGTTGCACCAGCTCCGATTCGATGACCTGCACGGGGCGTCCCCGTGCAGATAAAGCGGCTGCGCCTCACCGGTTTCAAAAGTTTCGTCGAACCCACTGAACTCCGCATCGAACCCGGGCTGACCGGCGTCGTCGGCCCCAATGGCTGCGGCAAATCCAACCTCTTGGAAGCAATCCGCTGGGTGATGGGCGAGTCCAGTCCCAAATCGATGCGCGGCGGCGGGATGGAGGATGTGATCTTCGCCGGCACCTCGACGCGCCCGGCGCGCGACTTTGCCGAAGTCGCGCTCCATTGCGACACCGAAGGCGCGCTCGTCGCCGGCCTGTCGGACTCGAGCGACGGCGACGATCTCGAAGTCATCCGCCGCATCGAGCGCGGCGCGGGCAGCGCCTATCGCGCCAACGGCCGCGACGTGCGCGCCAAGGACGTCGCGCTGATCTTTGCCGACGCCGCGACCGGCGCGCACAGCCCCGCGCTCGTCAGCCAGGGCAAAATCGCCAACGTCATCGCGGCGAAGCCGACCGACCGCCGCGCGATGCTCGAGGAAGCCGCCGGCATCGCGGGGCTGCACGTCCGCCGCAAGGATGCCGAGCAAAAGCTGCGCGCGACCGAAACCAACCTCACGCGCCTTTCCGAGATCGTCGCCGATATGGAAGTCCGCGCGAATGCGCTGCGGCGGCAGGCGCGCGCGGCGGAAAAATACAAGAAACTCAGCGACGATATCCGCATCGCCGAGGGGCGGCTGATCTATGCGCGCTGGCGCGACGCCGCCGCCGCCGCCGATCAGGCGCGCCGCGACGCCGACGCCGCCGAGGCGGCGGTCAAGACCGCGCAGCACGAGCTCGAAACCATATCGAAGGCGCAGACCGAGGTCGCGGCGCGCGTCGCCGCGGCGCGCAGCGATGCACAGGCGCAGCAGGGCGCGCTCGCCGAGGCGACCGCAACGCAGGTGCGCTTGCAGGGCGAGGAGCGCGCGGCGCTCCAGCGGCTCGACGATCTGGCGACGCAGCAACGACGCATCGCCGACGACCGCGCGCACGAAAGCGAACTCGCACGCGAAGCCCATCGGGCGCTGACCGCGCTCGACGCCGAAACCAAAACGCTGGCGCAGGAGATCGCCGGGCACGACACCGGCAGGGCCGCGCTCGCCGAAGCCAGTCTCGCGGCACAGGCGCGCCTCCGCGATGCCGAGGTGGCGCTGGCACAGGCGCGCGCCAAGGCGGCGAGCGAAGCCGCCGACCGGCGTATCGCCGTATCGGCCCGTGACAGCGCCGAAGCTGCCGTACGCCGCGTTGCCAATGACAAGGCGCGCGTCGATGCAGAGGTCGCCGCGCTCGGCGACAGCGCCGCGCTCGCCGAGACGCACGCCGACAGCACGAAGGTAGCCGAGGCGGCGGAGGCCGCGATCGCCGCCGCCGAAAACGCGCTGCACGAAGCCGAAGCCGATCGCGAAGCGACGGCCGCCGACCTTGCGGGCATCGAGGCGGGGCTCGCCGAAGCGCGCGCCGCGCTCGCCGCGCTCGATGGCGAGGCGACGACGCTCGAACGCGCGCTCGCCGCCGCGCGCAGCGACGAAGATCGCATCCTCGACCAGCTCCGCGTCGCGCCGGGTTATGAGGCCGCGCTCGCCGCCGCGCTCGGCGACGACCTCGACGCCGGGACCGACAAGGATGCGGCTCGCAGCTGGGGCGGCGCCGACGCGGCGAAGACCGATCCCGCCCTCCCCGTCGGCACCAAGCCGCTCGCCGAATTCGTCCAGGCACCCGCCGCGCTCGCGCGCCGCCTCGCGCAGGTCGCGGTCATCGAAGCGGACGGTGCCCAGCCGCTCGCGGTCGGCCAGCGCCTCGTCACCACCGATGGTGTGATGCGCCGCTGGGACGGCTTCGTCACCCGCGGCGACGGCGCGACCGCGACCGAGCGGCTGCAACGCCAGAACCGCCTCGACGAACTCGCGGCGCAGCGCCCGCAGGTCGAACTCGGCGTGCAGGATCTGCGCGACCGGCGCGATGCCGCCGCCGCGAAGGCGTCCGACCTCACCGCCGCCGCTGCCGCGGCGCGCAAGGCGCTCGCGCAGGCCGACGAAGCGCGACGTAGCGCGCTGCGCGCCGCCGATCAGGCGCAGGCCGCGATCGACCGCCACCGCGACGCCGCGGCGCTGTTCGACCGCCGCCTCGCCGAAATCGCCGAGGCCGCAAAGGACGCCGCCGGGCAGTTCGCGGTGCAGGAAGCCGCGCTCGCCGCGCTGCCCGACGACAGCATCGCGCGCGCCGCGCTCGAAGCCGAGGAGCAGGCCGCCGAACGCGCGCGGTCGGATGCCAATGCCGCGCGCGATGCACTGGCGGCGCACGAACGCACGCTTGCCAGCCTGAGCGAACGCCAAGCGGTCGTCAGCGCCGAGATCAAGAGCTGGAAGGCGCGCGCGGGCGAGGCCGCGCGGCGCGTGACCGAAATGGACAAGCGCGCCGACGCGCTGGCGGCCGAAGCCGCGAAACTCGCCGATCTCCCCGCCAAGCTCGCCGAGCAGCGCGCCGCCGCCGAAGCGCAGCAGGCAGCGCTGCGCGAAAAGGTCGCCGCCGCCGAAGCGCAGGAACGCGCCGCCGAGGCCGCACTGCGCGAGGCCGAAACCGCACTGAATGCCATCCGCGAGCGCGTCGCCGCCGCACGCGAAACCCGTGCAGGCGCCATCGCCCGCTCCGAAAACGCCGAGCTCCGCCGCATCGAAATGGGCCGCCTGTCGGGCGAACGTTTCGAATGTCCGCCGCCGCTGCTGCCGCAAAAGGCGGGGTTCGAATCGGACAGCGTCGGCGATGCCAATGCCGAATCGGCGCAGCACGACCGGATGGTCGCCGACCGCGAACGGCTTGGCCCGGTGAACCTCGTCGCCGCCGACGAGCTCGCCGAACTCGACACCGAACGCGAGAAAAACGCCGCCGAGATCGAAGAGCTCGCACAGGCCGTCCATCGCCTGCGCGGCTCGATCGGCAATCTCAATCGGGAGGGCCGGGTGCGGTTGCTCGCGGCGTTCGAGGCGGTGAACGGCCATTTCCAGCGGCTGTTCACGACCTTGTTCAACGGCGGGCAGGCGCATCTCGAACTCGTCGATTCGGACGATCCGCTCGAAGCCGGGCTCGAAATCATGGCGCAGCCCCCGGGCAAGCGCCTCGGCACGCTCACCCTGCTGTCGGGCGGCGAACAGGCGCTGACCGCGGTCGCGCTGATCTTCGGCCTGTTCCTCACCAACCCCGCGCCGATCTGTGTCCTCGACGAGGTCGACGCGCCGCTCGACGACGCCAATATCGAGCGTTTCTGCGACCTGCTCGACCGCATGGCGCGCGAAACGAACACGCGTTACCTGATCGTGACGCATAATGCGGTGACGATGGCGCGCATGCACCGCCTGTTCGGGGTGACGATGATCGAGCGCGGCGTATCGCGTCTCGTCTCGGTCGACCTTGGCGGCGCCGAGGAACTGCTTGCGGCAGAGTAGGCGTCAGGGCGCCAGGCCCACCACCAGCATCGCGGCGAAGATCAGCAGCCCCGCGAACCGATTGCTGCGGAATTTCGCCAGCGCATCCTCGCCGTTCGCCGGGTCGAGCGTGACCACCTGCCCCGTCAGATGCACCGCCGCGGGCAGCAGCGCGACCAGCACCAGCGGATCGGGCCGCACCGCCCACAGCGCGCCGCCCCAGCAGGCGAGCGCGAGCGCGTAGCACATCGCGACCCCGCCCTTCACATGACGCCCCATCGCGCGCGCGCTCGATTTCACGCCTACAGCCATATCGTCCTCGATGTCCTGCAGCGCATAGATGGTGTCATAGCCGATCACCCACGCGATACAGCCGGCGTAGAGCAGCGGCAGCGCGGGCCCTTCCGCCCCGCCGACCGCGACCCACGCGACGAGCGCGCCCCAGCTGAACACCAGTCCCAGCCACGCCTGCGGCCACCAGGTGATCCGTTTCATGAAGGGATAGCCCGCGACGAGGATCAGGCTGCCGAGCGCGACGATCTGCGCCGGGCGCGGCAGCTGGAGCAGCACGAGCAGGCCGATGAGCGACAAGAACAATGTCCACAGCAAGGCATTACGCACCGACACCGCCCCGCTCGCGACCGGACGCGACGCCGTCCGCGCCACCTGCGCGTCGAGGTCGCGGTCGACGATGTCGTTATAGACGCAGCCCGCCCCGCGCATCGCGATCGCCCCGATCAGCAACCACAGAAACAAGGGCCAATGGCTCACCGCGCCGCCGCCGAGCGCCAGCGCCCAGGCGCAGGGCCAATAGAGCAACCACCAGCCGATCGGGCGGTCAAACCGCGCGAGCAGCGCATAGGGCCGCGCCGCGGCGGGCAGCAGGGCGACGAAGCCGCGCAGCTGGCTATCGGGAGGATGGGTGGCGGTCATCGATGCGCGGGCGATAGCAGCCCCGAAGCAGGGAATAAATGCCCGATCGACGAACCCTGCGTTGCGCCGTCAGGTGCAGGTTGCCGGGGTGCCGGGTGCCTTCAGCCCCGAAAGATCGCGCGCTTCGCGGATATTGTACGCCGCGGTCGTCTTGATCATCTTCTCGCCGAGCACCTTGCCGTAGAGCAGCGGCTGATACTCATAAGTGATTTCGACGAACATCACCGCGGTTCCCCCTGCCGCCGTGACCTCTCTGCCGACAGGCCCCATACCTTTGAAATTATTATCATTCTTTCCGACGCCTTCGACGCCGTACGCCGAGGGGACGCGCATATCGCCAAAGCAGCGCTGCCACTTGATCGTCTGCCCGACACCAGACGCATTTCGCTCAAGGCTCGAAAGGATGATGCGGCCATGGCTTTTGACGTCGAGACCTCCGGCCTGCAGCTGCGCGCCGGCGAAAATTTCATTGATATCGACCTCACGGATCTCCGGCAGCGTCAGGTTACTGCCCGCCGCGATGCGCGCCGCATTGTCCGCGGTGTTGAGCGCGAGCTGGCTGATGCGCGTGTGGGTCAGCGTCAGATTGGCGACCTCCAGCCCGCCGAAGCCCACGAGCACGAGGAAAGGAATGGCAAAGGCCATTTCGAGCATCACCGCGGCGCGGACGCTCCGCACCAATCGCAGCGCCGTGAGCCTCGTCCGGCGGTGGAGGCGGGAAAGGGCGGTCATGGGCACTCCTCCGGGACGACGTCGCCGCCCACAGCGAAGGGCTGATTGCGCAGCAACGTCACAGCGGTCAGGGTCTTGGATTGCGGCTGGCCCAGCATCTTCCACACGGGAAGGACCCGGTCGAATGTCATCGATGCGGTGTACTGGACGATATCGTCCGCGCCGCCATTGCCCGCCGTGCCGCCGTCTTCCCAGCAATCGATGGGCGACGGATCCTTCACGTCGTTGTCGTTCCGGTCCACCCAGCGCAGCGGTTTGATATCGCTGAAGTCGTCGAAGGTGCGGCGATAGAAGGTCAGCTTGGCGTTCCCGAACACCTTCGTGACCTGCGCCGCAACCGCCGCGTCGAGCGCGGTCTGATTGATCGAATGCGCTTCAAGCGTCGCATCGCGCCCGGCCTTGGCGACCGCACCCTGCAGAACCTGCTGGGCGTACATCTGCCAGCAGTAATCGAATATCCCGAGCAGGACGAGCAGGAACACCGGCGCGGTCAGCGCGAATTCGACCATCGCCGCGCCGCGTTTATGGCGGCGCAGGCGGCGAAAAAGCGCGCGGATCATTGCGACAGCCTCAGCTTGGAAATCTGTCGCGCGATCGCCTGGAACTGCTCGTTGAGCTGCGCGGAGTTGGCGGCTTCGAACGCCTGCCCCGACGATGCGCAGCTGTTCAAATTGGTGTTGGCGCCCACGCCGAACGATACCACCCAGACGGTGACGCCGCGCTGGCGCGCCGCCCGGCACAGTTGCACGAAGCGATTGTTATGGCGCCTCGTCAGTTCCGCGTCGCTCGTCGCACCGATCCGCTGCGCGGTCCATTCATAGCCCTGGAAGGACAGGTTCCCCATGTTGGGCGCCATGTTGCCGTCGGTCATGAAGACGATATGCCGGCTGACCGGCCGATTCAGGTACGGCCCATTTTCATCGGCAAACAAGCCCGTGGGCGAGATCAAGCGCGCACCCCATGACATGCCGGAATCATGATAGGTGCCGCCAAGTGGCTGCAAATTATTGATATACGTGGAGAAACTTTCCTTGTCAGCCTCGGTCATCGTCGTCAGCTTCATCGCGGCGGCGGGACAGACGCCCCAGCCGTTCGACCAATATTTGGAATAACGCTGCCAGCTGCCGTTGTTCGAGCTGTCACTGCTCACGTTGTTGCTATTGACCTCGATGCGCTGATCGACTGATGATGGCGTACCACCGGGACCGCTGGCGCGCGGAAAGGCGTGTTCGGGAATCAATATTTGCCACTGCGTCATCGGGTCCGACGTCGGGGGGGTATCAATATCCATGTCCAGCGCATCGCTGGGCGCTGTTTCATCCGATGCGAACGGCACCGTATGGCGCTCCATGACGCACCCGCCCCATGTCGCAGAATAGTTGGTGCCGCTATCGCCCGTGTCCAAGACGATCGGATTGCCCGTTTTCGCCGGACCGACGGGAATGGTACGATCCTCATAATAATATTTGCTGTCGAACACCTGGGTCGGCGTTTCGGTCACCGTCGTGGTATGCGTGCGCGTGAAGGTCGCGGTGCTGCGCTGAAGTTGGCAAAAGGCGGCGACCTTCCCGTTCTTGGGGATCCAACGGTAGCGGTGGGTATAATAGCGATAGGTCTGGCTATTGTCGTAAGTCGTGATGCGATTGCCGTCACTATTAACATATTGCCCTGTCTGGTTCAGCGAAGGCTGCCCCTGCGAAGTCGGCGTGGTGTCCGCCGGCGGCGTTTGAGTACCGCACTGCGTCTGATTGTAGCTGGTGCTGTTGACCGCATTCCAGGTGCCGAATGTCGTCGTGCCGTTGGTGAAATCGTCGTCATCCACGGTCTGCGGATTCGAATAGACAGGTTTCAACTTCGGCGACCGCGAGGGCATCTGGCTCTCGTCCGCCAACCATGCCGAATTCTTCGCGAGCAGAATGCGCCCGACGTTCGCCGTCGAACTATAGGGAACAACGCCGAAACGCAGCCGCCCGTCGCCGACGTCGGCGCTGGTGAGCGTGTCGAAGAAGTCGATCGCCGCCTTGCGCAGCCCCACAATCTTGGTGTCGGTGTCGGACGAGATGGCCTTGTCCTTCATCGACCCCGTCACGTCGAGCACCATCATGACATCGACGTTCGATATTTCGAGCTTTGCCGTGCAGGCGGCCGACAGGCGGAACTCGTCCTTGCCGAACATGTACATGAGCGCGGTCGGCAGGACCGCGGAGGCGCTCCCTACGACGTCCGACGCATTGGGGGCTTGGCTCGAAAAGCTGATCCCCGTGCTGCCGTAATTCTGTTCGGGAAAGTTGAAGTTGAACATCTTGGACGCTTCGGCCTTTGCCGCGTCGGTATAGGTCCCGCTGGCCATCGCGCGGCGCCCGGCGAGCACGCCCGAGTCGCACGCCTGCTGCAAGCGCAGCTGCGTCATATAGGCGCGGCCGATGTCGACCGCCGAACCGACGATGCCGATCACCGGCACGATCGCCGCCGCGGTCAGCATGAAAGCGTTGCCGCGCTGGTCGCGCAAAAGCTTTGTGGCGCCGAGCCGCAGCCGGCTGAATACGGTCCCTCGCATGGCCTAACCCCTCTTCGCCCGGCGACGCCCCCCACTAGATTGGGCCGCTGGTATTCTCGCACCTAGGGGATGACTGCTTACCAAAACGCTAATCGCGGGCGGGCCGATCGGTCCGGATCGGCGGCTTTGCCCCGGATCGGGACAAGGCCCGTCGCCTCACGGCAAAGGATGCACAAAATATCGCCTTCTGTTATCGGCCCCTCATGCCCGCGACTCCAGCCTGGCCGCCTGCCAGCACGCCCCGTTTGTTCGTCGATCTGCCACTGGGGCCCGATGCGGCCCCCATGATCGACGGTCCCGCCGCGCATTATCTGCTGGGCGTGATGCGGATGAAGGCGGGCGATCCGATCCTGCTGTTCGACAATATCAGCGGCGAATGGCTGGCCGTGGTCGCCGATACCGCGAAGCGGTCGCTGACGCTGCGCATCGAGCGGCAGACAAAGGCGATCGAGCGCGTTCCCGACCTCTGGCTGTGCTTCGCGCCGGTCAAGAAAGCGCGGCTCGACTGGATCATCGAAAAGGCGACCGAGCTCGGCGTCGCACGGCTACAGCCGGTCATCACCGAACGCACGATCGTCGAGCGCGTCAGGCGCGAGCGGATCGAAGCGCAGATCGTCGAAGCGTGCGAACAATGCGGGCGCACCGCGCTTCCGACGCTCGCCGAACCCGTCAAACTGCCCCAGCTCTTGAAGGACTGGCCCGCCGGTCGCGCCCTGCTGTTCGCCGACGAAGCCGGCGGGGCGCCGCTGGCCAGCGTCGAAGCCCCGGCACCGGCGGCGATCCTGACGGGCCCCGAAGGCGGTTTTACGGCGCGCGAGCGCGAGCTGTTGACCGGCCATCCCGCCGTCCGCCGCATCGCGCTCGGCCCGCGCATCCTGCGCGCCGAAACCGCGGCGATCGCCGCCGTCGGTGTCTGGATGGCGCAGCATGGCGATTGGTCGGCGGACGCCTGAATCTCCGCTTTTGTCCCGTTGCCGCACAGAAATGCGGCAAAGCCAGCGATTTTAACCGGATATTAGCTACGCCCAGGCCATAGCGGCGCCATGCAACGGCGGGACCAGAGCCGATACCGCTGGCAGGGGGGCCAGTGTTTGCAGTCTGTGCGAGTATGTTTCATGCTCGTTTGGCTGGCGTTGACGCTTGCCAGCAATCCCGCCGCCGCACAGACGACCACCAGCTACAGCAACACGACGACCGGCACGATCAGCGAAACCGCGACGACGTGCGCCAGTCCGATGGTGCGAAATTTTACCGTCGCCGCCAATGCCCAGATCACCGATGTGAACATCGGCGTCCAGTTCACGCACAGCTACCGCGGCGACGTTCGCGCGACTCTGGTGTCGCCGAGCGGCACCGTGGTCAATCTGATCACCAATGTCGGCACCTCGGCCAGCAATCTGAACGTCCTGTTCGACGACAGCGCGGCGGCGAGCATTTCGACCCATATGAGCAACGACAACACGGCCGCAGCGCCGCCCTATCAGCGCACATTTCGTCCCGAGGGTTCACTCGCAAGCTTCAACGGACAGGGCTCGGCAGGAACCTGGCAGCTGACGATCTGCGATTCGCTCAACAGCGACAGCGGCAATTTCACGCGCTCCGACCTGACGCTCACGACCGTGCCGATCGCGCCGTCCGCCGACCTGTCGCTGACCAAGTCGGTGAGCAACGCATCGCCCGCGCCCGGCGCCAGCATCAACTATATATTGAGCGTCACCAACGCGAGCGGCTCGGCGCTGACCGCGACCGGCGTCACCGTGCAGGACATACTGCCCGCGGGCTTCGCCTTCACCGGCGCCTCGGGTTTCGGCAGTTACAACAGCACGACCGGCGTGTGGACGGTCGGCAGCATCCCGCCCGGAACGACGCGAACGCTGACGATCACCGGCACCGTTACCGCCACCGCGGGCGCGAGCGTGTTCAATATCGCCGAGGTCAGCGCGTCGTCGGCCTTCGACTTCGATTCGACGCCGGGCAACGGCGCGGCGGGCGAGGATGATTATGATAACGCCAGCTTCACCGTGTCGGGCACGCGCACCGCGGGAACGCCGCCGACGCTCGTCTGCCCCGTCGGCACGACGGTGCACGACTGGGACGGCGTCACCTGGGCGGCGGGCACGACCAGCGGCAGCTATGCGCTGACCGCGATCGGCACGATGAATTTCAATATCGGCATCAGCGGCGGCGCGTTCCTGAACAATGCGACCTATGGCGGTCCGTCGCCGACGCGCCAGAATATCGTCACCGGCGGCCTCGCGCCGGCCCAATTTTCGATCTTCGAGATCGCGGATTTCACCAGCCAGTCTGGCGCCATCACCACGACGATGACGCTGCCGACCGCGGTTCCCGGGGTCCAGTTTCGTGTGTTCGACATCGATTACGCGGCGGGGCAATTCGCCGACCGTCTGACCGTGACGGGCAGCTTCAACGGATTGCCGGTGACGCCGACATTGACCAACGGCGTCAGCAATTATGTCATCGGCAACAGCGCCTATGGCGACGCCACCTCGGCCGACGCCAGCGCCAACGGCAATGTCGTGGTGACCTTTGCCGCACCGGTCGACACCATCACCATCACCTATGGCAGCCACGGCCTCGCTCCGGCCGACCCCGGACAACAGGGCGCCGCGATCCATGACATAACCTTCTGCCGCCCGACCGCGAACCTGACGATCGCCAAGACCAGCAGCGTCATCGGCGACCCCATAAACGGGACGACCGATCCAAAGGCGATCCCCGGCGCGACGATGCGCTACTGCATCCTCGTCACCAACAATGGCAGCGGCACCGCGACGGGCATCAACATCGCCGATGCGCTGCCCGCGAGTACGACCTTCGCTCCCGGTTCGCTGCGCAGCGGCACAAGCTGCGCGGGCGCGACGACGGTCGAGGACGACAATGCCGGCGGCGCCGACGAAAGCGATCCGTTCGGGGCATCGATCGGCGGCACGACGGTCGCCGCGACCGCGACGACGCTGGCGCCCGGCAACGCCCTCGCCATCGCTTTCGACGTGACAATCAATTGACAGGCCCGGCGCCGGGATCGAGCTTCACGATCGACCCTCGCACCGTGGAGAAATATCGGGCTGCAACGGCCGATTGCATTCTGTACCGAACCGTATAATGGCGCGATATGAGCACGCGCACCGCCTCGGGCAGCAACGATCCCATCGTCGAAAGCCGCGACCAGCTCGCGGCCCCCATGATCAAGGGCGAAAAGCCCAAGGACCGCTGGCGCATCGGCACCGAGCACGAGAAATTCGTCTATCGCACCGCCGACCACCGCGCGCCCTCCTACGACGAGCCCGGCGGAATCCACGACCTGTTGATGGCGCTCACGCGCTTCGGCTGGGAACCGGTGATCGAGGGCGGAAAGGTGATCGCGCTCGCGGGCAGCGACGGCACCGTCAGCCTTGAGCCCGCGGGACAATTGGAACTGTCCGGCGCGCCGCTCGAAAATCTCCACCAGACCTGCGCCGAGACCGGCCGCCACCTGAAACAGGTGAAGGAAGTCGGCGCCGAACTCGGCCTCGGTTTCCTCGGGGTCGGCATGTGGCCCGACAAGACTCGTAGCCAGCTGCCGATCATGCCCAAGGGGCGCTACAAGATCATGCTCGATCATATGCCGCGCGTCGGCAGCATGGGGATCGACATGATGCTGCGTACCTGCACGATCCAGACCAACCTCGATTATTCGAGCGAGGCCGACATGGTGCAGAAATTCCGCGTGTCGCTCGCGCTCCAGCCGCTCGCGACCGCGCTCTTCGCCTCGTCGCCCTTCACCGAGGGCAAGCCGAACGGCTATATGTCGTACCGCAGCCATATCTGGACCGACACCGATCCCGCGCGCACCGGCATGCTGCCCTTCGTGTTCGAGCAGGGCTTCGGATATGAACGCTATGTCGACTATATGCTCGACGTGCCGATGTATTTCGTCTTCCGCGACGGCAAATATATCGACGCCGCGGGGCAGAGCTTCCGCGACTTCCTGAAGGGCGATCTCCCCGCGCTGCCCGGCGAAAAGCCGCGCCTCTCCGACTGGAACGACCATCTTTCGACCGCCTTCCCCGAAGTGCGTCTGAAGAGCTTCCTCGAAATGCGCGGCGCCGACGGCGGGCCATGGAACCGCATCTGCGCGCTTCCCGCCTTGTGGGTCGGCCTGCTCTACGATCAGGGCGCGCTCGACGCCGCCTGGGATCTCGTCAAGGGCTGGAGCATCGAGGAACAGCAGACGCTCCGCGACGCCGTGCCGAGCGAAGGGCTCGACGCCCCGGCCCCCGGCGGCGGCACCGTCGGCGAGCTCGCGCACCGCGTCCTCGACATCGCCGCCGCGGGCCTTGCCGCGCGGGGCGAGGTCAATTCGATGGGCGACAACGAAGTCGGCTTCCTCGAACCGCTGCGCCGCATCGCCAAGAACGGCAAGTCCCCCGCGCAAGACCTGCTCGACCGCTACGAAGGCCCATGGGGCGGCGACCTCTCGAAGATCTACGACGAGCTGAGCTTCTAAGGGGCAACAGCGCCCCGAAAGTGCAGCAAATGCGCAACACTGCTGACACGAAAGTCAGCGGGGCGCGCTTCCGCGATTGATTGCGCGCGTGCGGAAAGCCAAAGAGCCTTTGGTTTTTCCACTCTCCCATCATCAACTCTGTTTCAGGAAGCTCGCCATGCGCCACTTTCCTTCCACTATTGCTATAAGCGTCGCCCTCGCCACTGCCGCCTGGGCCGCCCCCGCCGCCGCGCAGGATGCCGCCCCCGTCGCTGAAGACAGCGGCCTCGGCGACATCGTCGTCACCGCGCAGCGCCGCGAGGAAAGTCTGCAGGACGTGCCCGTGGCCGTCTCGGTACTGTCGGGCAACACGCTCAACGCGATCACCTCGACCGGCTCGGACGTCCGCGTGCTCGCGGGCCGCGTCCCCAGCCTCAACATCGAAAGCTCGTTCGGCCGCACCTTCCCGCGCTTCTACATCCGCGGGCTCGGCAACACCGACTTCGATCTCAACGCGTCGCAGCCGGTCAGCGTCGTTTATGACGACGTCGTCCTCGAAAATCCGATCCTCAAGGGCTTCCCGATCTTCGACCTCGACCGCGTCGAAGTGTTGCGCGGGCCGCAGGGCACCTTGTTCGGCCGCAACACGCCGGCGGGCATCGTCAAGTTCGACACCGTCAAGCCCGGCAAGACCGGCGGCTATGCGCGCGCCAGCTATGGCCGCTACGGCACCACCCAGGTCGAGGTCGCGGCGGGCGCCGCCGACGACAACGGCTTCTCGGTCCGCCTGTCGACGCTGTTCCAGCACCGCGACAATTGGGTCGACAATGTCGCGACGACCAAGAGCAAGGATCTCGGTGGCTATGACGACATCGCCGCGCGCCTTCAGCTCCAATATGAAAACGGCCCTTTCACCGGCCGCGTGACCGGGCAGGTCCGCATCTATGACGGCTCGGCGATCATCTTCCGCGCCAACACCCAGCTTCCGGGCAGCAACAAGCTCGTCGGCCTCGGCGGTGCGGGCACCGAATTCAAGCGCGACGAAGTCTATCAGGACGGGCTCAATTTCCAGAAGCTCAACACCTATAACGCCGGGCTGAACCTCGAATATGATTTCGGGCCGGTGACCGCTTATTCGATCACCTCCTATTGGAACGGCAATTTCCGCAGCCGCGGCGACATCGACGGCGGTTTCGGCGCGGTCTTCCTGCCCGTGTCGGGTCCGGGCCTCATCCCGTTCCAGGCGCAGAGCCAGGATAATGTCCCCAGCCTCGACCAGTTCACGCAGGAAATCCGCATCGCGTCGAACAACAGCGGCGGGCTCGGTTACCAGTTCGGCGCCTTCTATTTCGACGAAAAGCTCGACATTTCGAGCTTCGAGTTCGGCGGCCCGACCGACGCGACCCCGTCGGCGATCGCGATCCAGCGTCAGGACAGCGAAGCTTACGGCCTCTTCGGCTCGGTCAATTATGAATTCGACAATGGCTTCAAGCTGCAGGCCGGCGCGCGCTACAATCACGACACGCGCGATTTCGTCGCGTCGCGTCCGGTCGAAACGCGTCCGCCCTTCGTCGTCAACCCGAACACGCCGGTCCCGCCGCAAAGCGCCCGCGTCAAGGGCAAGCTGCTGACGTGGGACGCCAGCGCGACCTATGAAGCCTCGGACGCGCTCACCCTCTACGCCCGCGTCGCGCGCGGCTATCGCGCGCCGTCGGTGCAGGGCCGCCTGACCTTCTCGCGCACGATCTCGACCGCCGATCAGGAAGAGACGATGTCGTACGAAGCGGGGATCAAGACCAACTTCCTCGACAACCGCGTCCGCTTCAACCTGACCGGCTATTATTTCGACACCAAGGATCTTCAGCTGACTGCGGTCGGCGGCACGTCGAACGTCGCGAGCCTGCTCAACATCGACGCCAAGGGCCATGGTATCGAAGCCGAACTGCAGGCGGCGCCCGCGAAGGGCCTGACCTTCTCGATCGGCGGCGCATGGAACATCGCCAAGATCGACGACGCCAACGCCTTCGTCGCGGGCTGCGGCTCGGCGACGCCGTGCACCGTGCTCGACCCGGCGCGTCCGGGCAGCCCGGGCATCTTCTCGATCGACGGCAACCAGCTGCCGCAATCGCCGAAGTTCACGCTCAACTGGACCGCGGGCTATGAAATCCCCGTCGGCGACGGCGCCATCTATGCCTTCACCGACTGGTATTACCGCTCGAAGGTCCAGTTCTTCCTCTATCGCTCGGTCGAATTCTCGGACGACAAGCTGCTCGAGGGCGGCGTTCGCGTCGGCTACAAGACCGATCGCTTCGACATCGCGGGCTTCGTGCGCAACATCACGGGCGATGAATCGCCGACCGGCGGCATCGATTTCAACAATCTGACCAGCTACGTCAACGAACCCCGCATCTATGGCATCGAAGCGGGCTTCAAATTCTAAAAGCTTTCGATCCGCGCGGGGTTTCGCTCCGCGCGGATCGGGCTTCGTTTCCAACGACTTCCATGTTATCACCGCCCTGCAACGATATGGGAGTCGATGATGCCCCGTTTGACCGTCAGCCTGATCGCCCTGACCTTGGCCGCCAGCGCGACCGCCGCCTCCGCCAGTGACGTGAACTCGGCCGCCGCCTTCGGCGCCAGCGCCTATGCGAACGCCGTCAGCATCTATCCGCGCACGCGCGAGGAAGAGCGCAAATGGCTGATCCAGCGGCTCGAAGCGGTGTGCAGCAGCCAGCTACGCTCCGATCAGCGCCGCTGCGACCGCGCGTGGCGGATCATCGCCGACGGCTATGCCGAATTGCAGGCGCGCCGCGCCGCCGAAGCGACCTCTGCCGCCGATCCGCTGAAAAATTAGGCGACCGGCCCGACCCGCGGGTCGGGTTCGAGCCGGATCAGCGGGCGCGTTCGCCCCGTCAGCTTCGCGAACAGGCGCGGCACAAGCGCATGTTCCTGCGCCCAGTTCCAATAGGCGACATAGGCGGGATCGGCGAGGAGATGCTTCTCCTCGGTCTTGGCGCGCCAGTAATAGACCCCGCTGACGAGCCCGAGCAGAACGACGTTGCGCGCGCCCTCGACCCAGCCACCCGCGGTGACGAGGAAGGGTAGCGATCCGATCCACCAGGTCATGTTCTTCGAGATATAGGCGGGGTGGCGCGTGAAGGCATAGGGACCGTGCGTGATGATGCCGCGGTGCGTCAGGTTCGAAAAGCGGATGCCGAACGCCATCGTCGCCCAGCTGTAAACCGCGGTCAGCAGCACGAGCGCGATCGCCCAGACGATCAGCAGGTTTTCGCGCCCCGCAAGCCAATAACCCCAGTCCGAGCCATACATCTGATAGTCGAGCGGCCCGCCATTCATCAGGATGAAGGGCGGATAGCAGACAAGCGCCGCGACCCACGCCATGCCGTAAGGGTTGGCGGTGCGGATATGCGCGTCGAGCGGCTTCAAGGTCAGGATATAGCCGACCGTCGCGACATGAACGTCGATCAGATAGAGGAAATTGATCGTCCAGATTCCGGTCTTGTACGGATTGGCCAGGATTTCGCTCATCGGCACCGTGACCAGCGCCGAAAAATTGCCCGGCACGATCGACAGCATGAAGGCGGTGAAAAAGCCCTTCACCGCCCACGCGCGCAGATGATGCCCGATGGCGCGGCCGTCGACCGGTTGCCCCCCTCCTGTTTTTTGGGCTGCGATCAGCCAGCGGCCGAACTGGTAACAGCCGTCGCGCGGTTCGACCATGCGGCGGTCGAGCCACAGCATATAGGGCACCGAAACGAGCAGCAGCCACGGCGCGACCGTCTCGAGCAGATTCATCGAAAAGGCGTAATTGCCCTGCCAATAATAGCGCATCGTCGCATAGATCAGCGCGATCAGCCCCCACGTCGCCCACAGCCCGGCGAGCTTGGTCAGGCTGATGTCGAGCGTCTCGCGCCATGCGCGGCGCTGCGTCCAGTCGATCCCGGTCGACGGATTGCGATGCACCTTGTCGACAAAGATCGACCACAAAACCATCGGCACGCCGCACGCGAGCACGCTCGCGATCGCCGAATTGGGCCCGTTCATCGCGCCGCGCGTCCCCCAGTCGATCCCGAGGAAGGCCGCAATGTCGGGCGCGAAACGCGCGACAAGCAAATAGCTCACCAGCCCCGCAAGCCCGACGATCCCCACCCCGGCGCTGACCGCCGAACGCGGCCGCGTGCCGACGGGCGCCGACGGGTCGCTTGTCGATTCGACGGCAGCGGAATGAGCGGATTCGGCCATGATATTCACCGCTTAACCCTACCCAAAATTGGTAAGCAAGCCGTCAATATAATCGACCGATTCGCGGGCGAATTCTCACCAAAATGGCAGCGTTACCGCCGTTTGACACCGTTCACCGCACGAAAATTTCGACTCGGCCCGAGTCGCACTCCAAAGATTCGCGCCCGTGCCATCGGCCTGATACAGCGCGCATCAATCGGGGCGGAGGGCTCCTATAAGCAAACAAGATGGGGTCGCCACTTGTCATCGAAAACAATGGGTCTGCGCGATTTGCGCCAGCGTTTTTCTGCGCTGTTTCAGGACCATGAAATCTTCGTTCGCACGCACGGACATGTCCGCTTCGTGCGTGTCAGCGCCATATGGCAAAAGCGCGTCGCGCTGATCGCCGGCATCGTGCTGCTCGCATGGGCCGGCGCGACGCTGGCCGTGCTCGTCAACCAGCTGCTCAGCTCGGGTGAGCGCGCCGCGGTTGCGCAGCAACAGGCCGCCGCCGCCGCGTCCGAAGCGCGCATCGCCAAATATCGCGACAATGTCGCCGAAACCGCCGCCGACCTCGAAGACCGGCAGGAACAGCTCGAGGAATGGTCGAAGGTTCACTTCGGCGTCGATCCCGCAGCGGTGACGCCCGAGGTTGGCACCGAAGGCGCTGCCCCGGCTGCCGACAAGGCGCCGCTCAAGACCACCCTGCTCAAAACCAGCGCGGTGATCGACCCCAACCTGCCGCCCGAAGCGCAGATCCTAGCCCGGCTCGAAGCCCAGCAGGAAGATTTCGCAACGCGCCTGCTGACCGCGGTCAACAAGCGCACGGCGAAGGCCGAAGGTGCCGTCGCCAAGCTCGGCATGAATCCCGCCGCACTCGTCCGCAACGCCGCGGCCGGCCGCGGTGGTCCGTTCATTCCCTATCGCGGCCGCGCCGGCCGTGCGAGTTCGCTCGGCAAATCGTTCGCCGCGCTCGAAAGCGCGCTCTTCCGAATGGAAGTGCTCGAACGCACGCTCGTCGCCATCCCGTCGGGGCAGCCCGCGAATGTGCTGATGCTCTCGTCGAGCTTCGGCTATCGCAGCGATCCGTTCACCGGCGCCGGTGCAATGCACTCGGGGCTCGATTTCCCCGGCCCGATGGGCACCCCGATCCTCGCCGCCGCCCCCGGCCGCGTCGCCTATGTCGGGCAGAAGTCGGGTTACGGCAACGTCGTCGAGGTCGATCACGGCCAGGGCATCCTGACCCGCTACGCCCACTTGTCGGGCTTTACCTCGACCGTCGGCGCACAGGTTGCCGCAGGGCAGCAGATCGCCAAAATGGGCTCGACCGGCCGTTCGACCGGCAGCCACCTGCATTTCGAAGTCCGTTTGAATGGCGTCGCGGTCAATCCGCGCCGCTTCCTGGAGGCCAAAGCCGATGTTCTCGAAGTCAAAGACGACGCAAGGCAGCGAGTCGGTTCCGTCGCTGCCGTCCGTGGTGCCCGCTAAGATGGCGACGGGCGCGCGTCACACGACCTTTTCGATCCTCGGATCGGACGTCGTCGTCACCGGCAATGTGGCCGCCAGCGTCGACCTGCACGTCGATGGCAAGATCGAGGGCGACCTGAAATGCGCCAACCTCGTCCAGGGCGAGGCGAGCGAGATCAAGGGATCGGTGGTCGCCGAGACGGCGAAGATCGCGGGCCTGCTCGACGGTGCGATCGAAGCCAAGACGCTGATCGTCCATGCGACCGCGCGGATCACCGGCGATGTCGTCTATGAAAACATCACGATCGAAAATGGCGGCAAGGTCGAAGGCAAGCTGAGCCACCGCCGCCACGGCGCCGCCGCGGCGAAAGCCCCGCCGCCGCTCGAAGTCGTATCCAACTAAGCCGAATCCGATGGGGCCGCGTCCGCGCGGCCCTCAGTTCGATATCGCAACCTCGCGGCCCGACGCGCGTCCCGGCATGTCATAATGCCGCTGGACCACCACCTTGTTGCGGCCGCCGCGCTTGGCATCATAGAGCGCCTCGTCGGCGAGCCGGTATAATTGCTGGAAATCGCAAGCCGGGCGTACCTCGGCAACGCCGACGCTGGCGGTGACCAGCCGCTCACCGACCGTCGCGCTGTGATCGCACGCCGCGATCCCGCGCCGGATGCTTTCGGCGAAGCGGCCGAGGATGATCCCTTCCATCCCGATCGTCAGCAACCCGAATTCCTCACCGCCGAGCCGCGCGACGGTACACATCGGCCCCTCCCAGCGCTCGATCCGGCGCGCGATACCGCACAGCACCACGTCGCCCGCATCATGGCCGTATACGTCGTTGATCGACTTGAAACGGTCGATGTCGACGAGCAGCAGCGCCGCGGGCAGGTTGTCCGCGCGCGCGCGTTCGAGCAGCGGCGTGACGCTCTCCACGAAACCGCGCCGATTGGGCAGCCCGGTCAGCGGGTCGCGCCGCGCGAGTTGCTGCGCCTTCGCGGCGGCGGTGCGCGCATGGTCGCGTTCGATGCGCAGATGGCCGAGCCGCCGTGTCGCTGCCGCCGCCAGCCACAGCGCCTGCCAGGTTGCGGCGACAAGGACCAGCAGCTTCGATCCGCCGCCCCAGAAGCCACTCTCGACATCGATCACATGGATGATCGCGAGTACCGCCATCGGCAGCCCCCACGCGCCAAGGAAATCGCGTGCCTCGACCGATCCGCCTCGCCATGCCCACCCAAGATAGACCGTCACCGCCACCAGATCGGCGAGGACGGCCAGCCCCAGCACGTCGGCGAGCGGCCCCAGACTGTCGCCGCGGATCAGCGCCAACGGGATACCGGCAAGCCCGACGCCCAGCCCAAGGACGAGGGTGCCGGTCCGAAGCCAATTCGGTACCCTTCCGCGATCGACCGCCGTCGCCGCGCTGACCGTCGCGAGCGCGATGGCAAGGCAGGAAAGGAAGGTGCAAATCTGGGTCGTCACCGTCCCGGCCAATCCCGGCACGAGCGGCAGATGAACCTGCGACCAGAGCGCCCCCCACAGCAGCATCGTGCCCGACCAGGCCGCCTGCCACGCCAGATATTGGCGGCGCACCGCAAAGGCGAGCGACAGGCTGTAGATACAGCTGATGAGCAGCAGCGTGAGGACCGCGCCGATGGCAGCCGCCATGCCCGCCGACTGCATCCCCGCCTCGGCTTTCGGGATGATCCGCGCGTGGATGAATTGGTGGCCGGACAGGCGATCGAAGCGCATCGTCACCGCCGTCAACGCCGCGCCCCGCGCGGGCGCTTCGAACAATATCTGCCCGCCGGTGCGCCAATGCGCCCCGTAATCGCCTGCCCGCACCTGCTGCCAGTGCGTCGTCCCGTCGGCGTAGGAAAAGGCGACGGCGAGCCGGTCGAAACGCGACTGATGGACCATCAGCGTGACATCGCCGCGCCGGGCATCCGGTCCCTCAAGCGGCGCACGCAGCCAAAGGCTGCCCTGCTGATAGTCCGCGGGCGATCCGCTGCACGAAAAGCGAAGTGCGGACAGGCTGCCGTCGCGCGCCGCGATACCGGTCTGCGCATGGCAAAGATCGCGATCGACGTCGAGCGTCACAGCCACCGCCGGGCCCGCCCACAGCGCGAGCATAAGGACGGCAAAGCCAAGCCGCAGCCGGCCGCACAGGTGCGCCAGAAGATGTGCCGCCGCGATCATCCCACCCCCATCGCATCAAACTGTTCGGAAATGTTTACCATCATCGGGAGCGTCGCGCGAGACTAGCGGCGCCCGACGCGCATCCGGACGACGATCCGGTCGCCGAGGCCCACGGCTTCGGATCGCTGGACCGCGACCTTGATCGGCAACAGATAGGTGCCGCCCCGCGGGAAAAGCGACGTTGCGAACGCCGTTTCCCCGACCGTTGCCATCACGGGCACGACGCCCCAGCCATAGCTCGCGGTCATTGCGGCATAGCGGACGGCACCGACATGCTCGCCCGGAACCGGCGCAAAAAGAAAGGGTGCCGGCCCGCGCCATTCGATGATCTCCGCCTCGAAAACGATCTCCTCCATCAGTTCCTCGGGGCCTGCCGCCGATAACTGAGCGCCTCGGCGATGTGGATGCGCCCGACATCTTCGCTGCCCGCCAGATCGGCGATCGTCCGCGCGACACGCAGGATTCGCGTATAACCGCGCGCCGACAGCCGCATCGCTTCGGCCGCTTGCGCAAGCAGTTTGCGCCCCGCTTCGTCGGGGGTCGCGACCGCTTCGAGCAGCTCGCCATCGATCTCGGCATTGGTTCGCGCCTTGTGCGTCGCATAGCGCACGGTCTGCGCCGCGCGCGCCGCCGCGACGCGCGCCGCGACCTCGGCGCTGCCCTCGGCGGGCGGCGGCAGGACGAGGTCGGCGGCGCTCACCGCCTGCACCTCGACATGCAGATCGATGCGGTCGAGCAGCGGCCCCGACAGCTTCGCCTGATAATCGGCGGCGCAGCGCGGCGCGCGGCTGCACGCGAGCGCGGGGTCGCCGAGATGGCCGCAGCGGCACGGGTTCATCGCCGCGACCAGCTGGACGCGCGCGGGAAAGGTGACGTGCGCGTTGGCGCGCGCGACGCTGACCTCGCCCGTTTCGAGCGGCTGGCGCAGCGAATCGAGCACGCCGCGCTGAAATTCGGGGAGTTCATCGAGGAACAATACGCCGAGATGCGCTAGGCTGACCTCGCCCGGCCGCACGCGCAGCCCGCCGCCGACAAGCGCGGGCATCGACGCCGAATGATGCGGCGCGCGGAACGGCCGTGCGCGGACAAGGCGCCCGCCCTCGATGTTCCCCGCCACCGAAGCGATCATCGAGACTTCGAGCGCCTCGGCGGGCGTAAGGTCGGGTAGGATGCCCGGCATGCACGCCGCCATCAGCGACTTGCCCGCGCCCGGCGGCCCCGACATCATCAGATTATGCGCGCCGGCGGCGGCGATTTCGAGCGCGCGCTTGGCGGTTTCCTGCCCCTTTACCAGACGCAGGTCGGCGGAACGCACCGGCATCTCGACCTCCCCCGGCACCGGCGGTGCGAGCAGCGCATTGCCCTTGAAATGATTGAGCAGCGACAGGAGGTCGGGTGCGCCGATCACCTCGACATTGCCCGCCCACGCCGCCTCGGGCCCCTGCACCGCAGGGCAGATCAGCCCGAGTCCGGCGCTCCCCGCATGGATCGCGGCGAGCAGCACGCCCGGCGACGCCGCAACGCGCCCGTCGAGTCCGAGCTCGCCGACGACCACATAAGAGGCAAGCGTCTCGGCATCGATCACCCCCATCGCGCCGAGCAGCGCGAGCGCGATCGGCAGGTCGTAGTGCGAGCCTTCTTTCGGCAGGTCGGCGGGCGACAGATTGACGGTGATGACCTTGGGCGGAAGCGACAGGCCGATCGCGGCGATCGCGGCGCGGACGCGCTCGCGGCTTTCGCCGACCGCCTTGTCGGGCAGGCCGACGACGACGAAGCGCGGGACACCGGGCGTGATCTGGCACTGCACCTCGACCCCGCGCGCGTCGATGCCGAGATAGGCAGTGGTTGAAACGACTGCGACCATATTCCCCCCGGAACAGCACCGATGTGCCCCCTTTGTTCCGACGCCCTGTTTAGGCGAAGTGGCGGCAAGGTCGAGTCTTTTTCGGAAAGCTGGCGAAAAGCCTGCCCCCGCGAAGGCGGGGGGGTCGCTTAGCGTGGGTCCGATCGCGGATTTGACAACATACCAACTAGTCGGTATGTTGATTCGCATGACGACGAATCAGCCCCCCTCGATCCCCGCAGCCGCCGCCCGCGATGTCCCCCCGGCGGGCGGCGGCACCCCCGGGGTCCGCGCGCCGCGGGGCAGCGCGCGCGCCAAGCTGATCGCGGCGGCGCATGCCACGGTGCGCAAGCAGGGTTATTCGGCGACGACGGTCGACCAGATTTGCGCGGCGGCCGGCGTGACCAAGGGCGCCTTCTTCCACCATTTCGCGTCGAAGGAAGAGCTGGCGATCGCGGCGGCCGAGGGCTGGACCGAGCGCGCGCGGCCGATGTTCGAACTGGCGCCGCATGTCCGCCTCGAAGATCCGCTCGACCGCCTGCTCGGCCATATCGATTTCCGCCTGTCGATGCTCGACGGCCCTACGGAAGATTATACCTGCTTCGTCGGCACGATGGTGCAGGAAGCCTATGCGACGAACGACCGCATCCGCGCGGCGTGCGAGGCGAGCATCAACGCCTATTGCCAGGCGCTTGCCCCCGACATCCAGGCGGCGATGGACATTTATAGCGTGCCCGGGGACGTCACCGCGATCGGCCTCGCCCAGCATGTCCAGTCGGTGTTGCAGGGCGCCTTCGTCCTGGCGAAAACGACGAACGACCCGGTGATTGCGCGCGGCACCGTCACCCATTTGAAGCGTTATGTCCGGATGCTGTTCGGCAGCGGAGGCGCGTCATGACGCGGCGCGTAATTGCCGCCGCGCGCCGCGGACGCTGACTTCAACAATCACCACCCCCAAGGAGAGAGTAAATGCCCCAGATGATTTTCGTGAACCTGCCGGTCACCGACCTCGACAAGTCGAAAGCCTTTTACGAGGCGGTTGGCGCCGCGAACAACCCCGCCTTCACCGACGACACCGCCGCCTGCATGGTGGTTGCCGAGGGTTCGATCCACGTCATGCTGCTGACCCACGCGAAATGGGCGACCTTCACGTCGAAGGCGATCCCCGACGCGCACACGACCGCGCAGGTCCTGCTCTGCGTGTCGGCCGACAGCCGCGACGCGGTCGACGGACAGGTCGACAAGGCGGTCAAGGCGGGCGGCAAGGCCGACCCGACCCCGACGCAGGATTATGGCTTCATGTACGGCCGCAGCTTCGAGGATCCCGACGGCCATATCTGGGAAGTGATGTGGATGGACCCCACCGCGATCCCCGTCGGCGAGCCCGCCGAAGCATCGGCATGACACGAGCATAAGGGAGGAGGAAGAGGATGACCGATACGACCCCCAGCAAGAGCCAGTTGATCGCCGGCCGCGCTTTGAGCGGCCTTGTGATCCTCTTCCTGCTCTTCGACGCCGGGCTCAAGCTGGTGTCGCCCGAAACGGCGATCAAATACAGCCCGCCCGGCCTTGGATGGCCGCTCGAGGTCGGCACGATGTATCTGCTTGGGTTCCTGCTGCTGATCCCGACCCTGCTCCATATCTGGCCGCGCACCGCGATCCTCGGTGCGATCCTGATCACCGGCTATCTCGGCGGCGCGATCGGCACGCATGTGCGCATCGACAGCCCGCTGTTCAGCCACAGCCTGTTCGGCGTCTACCTTGGCCTGATGCTGTGGGGCGGCCTGTGGCTGCGCGATCCGCGCCTCCGCGCGCTGATTCCGCTCAGGGCAGGAGCGCGCGCATGAGCTTTCAAGCCTATCTCGACAATGTGAGAGCAAGACCGGCAAATCGGCCGAGCAATTGGGCGCCCCGCCGCCGTCGTTCTAACCCCCGAACAGAACAGGAGAGGAATATCATGCCTGTTAATCCCAACGCCAACATCGAGGTCACCGCCTTTGACTGGGTGCCCGATTTCGCCCGCGGCTATGTCCGCGACCTGCGTCCGCGCTGGGCGTGCGAGGAAATCGGCCTCGATTATGCCGAACATCTGATCAGCGCGATCAACCGGCCCGCCGATCATTTCCTGTTCCAGCCGTGGGGGCAGGTGCCGGTGCTCAACGACGGCGGCATCCGCCTGTTTGAAAGCGGCGCGATCCTGCTCCACCTCGCCGAAAAGGACGAACGGCTGATGCCCCGCGACCCGCAAGCGCGCGCCAACACGCTCGCCTGGCTGTTCGCCGCCTATAACAGCGTCGAGCCGATGCTGTTCGAACTCGGCAATGTCGACATTTTCGCGGCCGAAGAGGAATGGGCGAAGCTGCGCCGCCCGAGCCTGATCGAATTCATCCAGGGCCGGCTCGGCCGCCTGAACGACGCGATCGGCGACAAACAATATCTCACGGGCGAATTCACCATCGCCGACATCGCGATGGCGACCGTGCTCCGTGAAGCTGTCGAGGCCGGGTTGATCGCCGAGCAGCCGCGTCTGCAGGTCTATCTCGACCGTTGCCTCGCGCGCCCCGCCTTCCAGCGTGCGATGGATGCGCAGCTTGCAGCCTTCAGCGAAGAAGCGGGACCGCCCGCCGCCTGAAACCCCCTCCCACCCCCCTAAGGAGAGACAAGATGACCTATGTAGAAGGATTTGTGGTCGCGGTGCCGACCGCCAACAAAGAAGCCTATCGCAAACATGCCGCCGAGGCGGCGCCGCTGTTCAAGGAATTCGGCGCCGCGCGCATGGTCGAATGCTGGGGCGACGACGTGCCCGACGGCAAGGTGAACGACTTCAAGGGCGCGGTGCAGGCCAAACCCGACGAGACGGTCGTGTTCAGCTGGTTCGAATATCCCGACAAGGCGACGCGCGACGCCGCGAACGAAAAGATGATGAGCGCCCCGCCGATCGAAGCGACGAAGGGATATGCCCGATGAGCAAAAACATCGAACGCACCGAGATGCGCAGCATAACCAGGCCGGGTTTCGCGATGCAGGTCGACAAGGCGAAATATGACGCGATGAAGGAGGCGATGCTGGCGGCGGTGCCGAAAACCGTGCCTGGGCTGACCGTCGCCGAGATCAAGGCGCGTGGGCTGATCGCACGCGAAAATGTGAAGCCGCTGCGTCTGCACCGCCTATCGCGCCGCGCGCGCCGAGCTGCTGGCCTGCTCGACATGACGCCCGAGGGGCGCGGCGACTGGTTTCCCAGCCTGACCTATTAACCGAAGCATCGAGGAGAGAGACGATGACCAAGGCAGCCAATTTCATCTGGTACGAACTGATGACCCCCGACCCCGCGGGCGCGGCGTCCTTTTATGGCGCGGTGGTCGGCTGGACGATCGAGTCCGAGGGCCTGCAGACCGCGGGCGGGGTCGATTATCGCATGATCGGGCGCAGCGACGGCGGCAACGCCGGCGGCGTGCTCGCGCTCACCGCCGACATGCTTGCGGGCGGCGCGCGACCGATCTGGATTGGCTATCTGCACGTCGCCGATGTCGATGCGGCGGTCACCGCGATCAAGGCCGAAGGCGGCGCGGTGCAGATGGACCCGATGGACATCCCCGTCGGACGCATCGCGATGGTCACCGACCCGCAGGGCGCGGCCTTCTATGTCATGGCCCCCAAGCCGCCCGAGGGCAGCGAGGATATGGAAAGCGACGTCTTTTCGGTCACCGACGCGCAGCATATGCGCTGGAACGAACTCGCCACCAGCGACCCCGACGCCGCGATCGCCTTTTACAAAAAGCATTTCGGGTGGGGGCAGGAGGGCGAGATGGATATGGGTCCGCTCGGCGCCTACCGCTTCGTCCAGCGCGGCGAGGTGATGATCGGCGCGGTGATGCCGTTGATGGAGGGCTATCCGGTGCCGGTGTGGAATTTCTACATCGGCGTCAACGACATCGACCGCGCGCACGCCGCGGTGACCGCGAACGGCGGCACAGTCACCAGCGAACCGATGGAAATCCCCGGCGGCGAATATGCGATGAACGCGATCGACCCGCAGGGTGCGCCCGTCGGCTTCGTCGGCCCGCGCAAATCATAATCCCCGCAAGCAAACCCCCAGGAGAGAGACGATGACCAAGACCCCCTTGACCTTGTGCCTCTGGTACGAAGGCGATGCCGAAGAAGCCGCGGCCTTTTACGCGAAGACCTTTGCCGACACGCACGTCGGCGCGATGAACCGCGCGCCCGCAGATTCGCCCGGCGGCAAGGAAGGCGATGTGCAGACGGTCGAATTCACCTTGCTCGGCACGCCGTGCGTGGGGCTCAACGGCCCGCCGATGTTCAAGCATAATGAATCCTTCTCCTTCCAGGTCCACACCGACACGCAGGAAGAGACCGACCGGCTGTGGAACGCGATCGTCGATAATGGCGGTCAGGAAAGCGTGTGCGGCTGGTGCAAGGACAAATGGGGCCTGTCGTGGCAGATCACCCCGCGCGTCCTGCTCGACGCGACGACCGGCAGCGACCGCGCCGCGGCGAAACGCGCGATGGACGCGATGATGACGATGAAAAAGATCGACATCGCCAGAATCGAGGCCGCACTGAAAGGCGAAGCCGTTGGCGCGGCGTAGCCCGGCGCTTTTCGCCTGGCTGCTCTGCGGCACGCTCGACATCGTCTATGCGGCGGTGTCGAGCGTCGTGCAGGGGGGCACCGTCTCCGCAATGCTGCATGCCGTTGCCAGCGGACCGTTCGGCGCCGAAGCCGCGAAATGGGGCCTCGGCGGCGATATTGCGGGGCTTGGCGTCCATTATGCGATCATGGGCGCGATGGTCGCGGCGTGGTTCTTTGTCGCGCGGCGCTGGACCGCGCTCTCCGCATGGCCCTGGTGGCTGACCGGCACACTTTATGGGCTGCTGCTCTATGTCATCATGAACGGGATCGTGCTGCCGCTGCGCTTCGGATTGCCCTTCCCGCCGACCGACCTCGTCAAGGGCGCGGTCGCGCTCTTTCCGCATATTGTCTTCGTCGGCTGGCCGCTCGCCTGGCTGACGCGCAAGGATAGCAATTGATGCTGATCTATTACGGCCACCCCTTCTCCTCCTACACCTGGAAAGTGCTGATCGCGCTGTACGAGAAGGGGATCGAATTCGACTATCGCTCGGTCGATCCGGCGTTCCCGGACCATATGCCCGAGCTGAAAGCGCACTGGCCGGTCGGGCAGTTTCCGCTGCTCGTCCACGACGGCATTCCCTATTTTGAATCGTCGATCATCATCGAATATCTCGACCGGCTGGTGCCCGAACCGCGCCTGATCCCGGAGGATTTCGATGCGGCGCTGAAAGTCCGGCTTTTCGACCGCGTCTTCGACAATCATGTGATGGGCCGGATGCAGGCCGTGGTCGCCGACGCGATCCGCGGGCCCGAAAATCATGTACCGATGATCGTCGAGCAGTCGAAAGCCGCGCTCGATACCATCTATGGCTGGCTCGACAAGGAGCTCGCGGGCGGCGGCTGGGCGACGCCCTATGGTTTCACCATGGCCGATTGCGCGGCGGGGCCGTCGCTCTTCTATGCCGACTGGGTGTATCAAATCCCCGGGGAATACGAGAATCTGCGCGCCTATCGCGCCCGCCTGCTCGCGCATCCGTCGGTGTCGCGCTGCGTCGAGGATGCGCGGCCGTACCGCGCTATCTTCCCGCTCGGCGCGCCCGATCGGGATTAAACGCAAACTCCGTTCGCATCGAGCGAAGTCGAGATGCCCATCGGCTGGGCGCTTGCCTGACAGGTGTCTCGACTTCGCTCGACACGACCGGATTTCGGGGTTCAGGCATAGCGTCCCATATCGCGGTTAACGGCGCGCTGACGCTGCCTCTTTGCCATTTGATAGGCGCGCACGCGCGAAGGCGGACGCATGGTTTCGCCGTCGGCCTTCCTTCGCACGCTCATCATCGCCGCTATGGCGGCGGTGCTCGCGTTCGCGCCGGCACATGCGCAGCAGGTCATGACGATCACCACCACGACGGTGACGTGGACATATGACGATGCAGACGACGAGAGCGCGGCCGATAGCGATGAAAGCGTTATCGATGAAGACGCCGCGCTGCTGGATGACGACGCGCTCGCCGACGATGCAGATTTCGCGGCGACGCGGCGTTACGCCCCCGCTGCCACGCTTGCGACGCTCGGGCACGCCAAGGCGCGCTTCGGTCCCTTCTCGGTAATCGACGGCGCGACCGTCCGCATGGCGGGCGACGTCACCTCGGCGACGCCGCGCCAGTTCGCGGCGATGCTCGCGGCGTATCCGGGGCTCAAGCGGCTCGAAATGACCGACTGCCCCGGCAGCCTCGACGAGGAAGCGAACCTGATCCTCGCGCGCGCAATCCGCCGCGCGGGCATGGAAACCGTGGTTCCGGCGGGCGGCTCGATCCGCTCGGGCGCGGTCGAACTGTGGCTCGCCGGGGTCTCCCGCCGCGCCGCGCCCGACGCCGAATTCGGCGTCCACAGCTGGGCCGACGAATATGGGCGCGAAGCGAACGACTATCCCGCGAACGATCCGGTGCACGCCGAATATCTGGGCTATTACCGCGAAATGGGGCTGAACGACGCGAAGGCGCGCGCCTTTTACGCGCTGACCAACAGCACGCCGTTCGACGACGTTCGCTATCTGACGCGCGACGACATGGCGCGGTTTGTCACGCTCAACTGACGCGGCGCCGCTTAGCGGCTGCTTTATCCTTGTAACACGCCGCCGCCTTCCCCACATCGCCCAACATGGCGAAACGCAGCCTTTACCAGCGATTGCGATCGAACCCGCGGGTGCGGACGGCGCTGTTCGTCCTTGGCGTGCTGCTGATGATCGCCGCGCCGCTGCTCGGTCCGCTGCCGGGACCGGGCTTTATCATCCTGTTTCCCGCGGGACTGATGCTGGCTTTGCAGAACAGCGAATGGGCGAAACGCGTCTATGTCCGCTTCAAGCGGCGCCACCCGCGCTACGCCGGCTGGACCGACCGGTTGATGCGGCGCACCAGCGCGGCGCGGCGGCGCGAGCGCGAGGCACTGGAGGCAGCCGATGGCGAAACGCCCGAAAACCGCGCCAATGGCAATTGACTTTGCGCCGACTCTCGCTTATCCGCGCCTCCATCAGTGGCCGCCCACGTTTGGCGGCCCTTTTCTGTTAAAGCCTTTGACGAGAATTAGGGACAACCGCGATGAAGCGTACCTTTCAACCGAGCAACCTCGTGCGCGCCCGTCGCCACGGTTTCCGCGCCCGCAAGGCGACGGTTGGCGGCCGCAAGGTTCTCGCCAACCGCCGTGCCCAGGGCCGCAAGAAGCTGTCAGCCTGATCGCTGACGCTTCTGCGCCAGTTATGCTGGTGCGAACGCTTTCAAAACGCAGCGAATTTCTGGCCGCGAACCGCGGCCTTCGCTTCCCCATGCCCGGCTTTGTCCTGCTCGTCCGCCAGCGCGGCGACGGCGACGATTCGCTGGGCATCGGCTATACCGTCAGCAAGAAAGTCGGCAATTCCGTCACCCGCAACCGGATGAAGCGCCGGCTGCGCGAACTGTGCCGCGCCGCGCTCCCCGAATCGGGAATCGCCGGCGCCGACCATGTCCTGATCGGCCGGCCGGGCGGCAACGACATCGTCTTTGCCGAACTTGGCGAACATCTCGATTCGGCGCTGAAGCGCGCCGCGAAGAAGCTCGGGGCGAAGCTGTCATGATTGCCGCCCATCCCCTTTATCGTCACCCCGGACTTGATCCGGGGTCCCGCTCGGCGACGTTGAAAAGCGGGACCCCGGATCAAGTCCGGGGTGACGAAGAGGAAAAAACATCGATCGCGAGTGAAGTTGCGCAGTTTTCCGGGCTTTTCTCATGATCGCAAAATTGCTCATCCTGATCGCGCGCGGGTGGCAAATAGGCCCCTCGCGTATCCTGCCGCCCACCTGCCGCTACGCGCCGTCGTGCAGCGCCTATGTGATCACCGCGCTCCAGCGCCATGGTGCGATCAAGGGTGGCTGGCTGGCGACAAAGCGGCTATTGCGCTGCCATCCTTGGGGGGGCCACGGCTACGACCCCGTTCCTTGAACGGCATTCCCCGACTTTTTTGATACGAAGAGAGACCGAAGAGCGTGGACGACAAGCGTAACATGATCGCGGCAATTTTACTGTCGGTGGCCATCCTGATCGGCTGGAATTTCGTCTCCGAGAAATTCTTCCCCACCCCCGACAAGCCCGATGTGACCACGACGGTCGCCGGGCCGGGCGGCACCGCGCCCGCCGCGACGCCGGGCCAGCCCGCCGCGCTGCCCGCGCCCGGCGTGCCGGCTACGACCGCGCCGCAAGCGATCCGCCCGATCGAAGCGGTGCTCGCCGACGGCAACCGCATTCCGATCGAAACCCCCGCGATCAAAGGGTCGATCAACCTCGTCGGCGCGCGCATCGACGACATCACGCTCAGCAAATATCGCCAGACGATCAAGAAGGATTCGCCGCCGGTGCGCCTGTTCGCGCCGGGCGGGACCACGGCCGCCTATTTCGCGAGCATCGGCTGGTCGGCGCAGGGCATCGTCGTTCCGGGCCCGACCACGGTCTGGACCGCGACGGGCACGAAATTGACCCCGTCGACGCCAGTGACGCTCAGCTGGGCCAATGGCGGCGGACAGACATTCCGCATCGAATATAGCATCGACAGCGATTATCTGATCACCGCGAAGCAGACGATCGCCAACACCGGCACCGCGCCGGTCGCGGTGCGCAGCGGCACCTATATCGACCGCACCGGCAAGCCGACCGACCCGCACGAGCAGGACAGCTGGACGATCCACGTCGGCCCGACCGGCTATCTCGACGGCAAGTCGAACTTCACCAATTATGACGAGCTCGAAGAGGCGGCGAACAACACCGTTTCCTATACCTCGGCAGGCTGGCTTGGTTTCACCGACAAATATTGGCTCGCCGCGGTCGTCCCCGCGAAGGGCGAAAAAGTCTCGGCCGCGTTCAATTCGCTGCCGGGCGGCGCCTTCCGCGCCGCCTTTGCCCGCGACCTTGTCGAGGTCGCGCCGGGCAAGCAGATCACGACCACCAGCCGCGTCTTCGCCGGCGCCAAGGAAGTGAGCACGCTCTCGCACTATCAGGACGACCAGGGCATCACCCGCCTGTCGAACGCGATCGACTGGGGCTGGTTCGAATTCTTCGAAGTCCCGATCTTCAAGCTGCTCGACTGGCTGTTCAAGCAGGTCGGCAATTTCGGCGTCGCGATCATGGTGCTGACCTTGATCATCCGCGCGCTGATGTTCCCGATCGCGCAGCGCCAGTTCGGGTCGATGGCACAGATGCGCCTCGTCCAGCCGAAGATGAAGGCGCTGCAGGAACGTTACAAGGACGACAAGCCCAAGATGCAGCAGGAGCTGATGAAGCTCTATAAGGACGAGAAGATCAATCCGCTCGCCGGCTGCCTGCCGATCCTGATCCAGATCCCGATCTTCTACGCGCTGTACAAGGTGCTGATGCTGACGATCGAAATGCGGCACCAGCCGTTCATCCTGTGGATCAAGGATCTGTCGGCGCCCGACCCGCTGCACATCCTGAACCTGTTCGGGCTGCTGCCCTTCACCCCGCCGTCGATCCTGTCGATCGGCATCCTTGCAGTGATCCTGGGCATCACGATGTTCCTGCAGTTCCGTCTGAACCCGCAGGCAACCGACCCCGTGCAGCAGCAGGTGTTCAAGATCATGCCGTGGCTGTTCATGTTCATCATGGCGCCGTTCGCGGCGGGCCTGCTGCTCTACTGGATCACCAACAATATCCTGTCGATCGCGCAGCAGCAGTGGATGTACCGCAAATTCCCGCAGCTGAAGGCGGCACCGACGACGTGAGCGAAGTCGAACTTGAACCCGGGGCCGACCCCGAACGGGCGGAGCGCGCGCGCAAGCTGTTTTCGGGACCCATCGCGTTCCTGAAATCGGCGCCCGCGCTCCAGCATCTGCCCGCGCCGAGCGTGCCCGAAATCGCGTTCGCGGGGCGCTCGAACGTCGGCAAGTCGTCGCTGCTCAACGCGCTGACGAACCGCAACGGCCTTGCGCGCACTTCGGTGACGCCGGGACGGACGCAGGAGCTCAACTATTTCGACGTCGGCGAGGATCCGCTGATCTTCCGGCTCGTCGACATGCCCGGCTATGGCTTTGCCAAGGCGCCCAAGGATGTCGTCAAGAAATGGCGCTTCCTGATCAACGATTACCTCCGCGGCCGCGCGGTGCTGAAACGCACGCTCGTGCTGATCGACAGCCGCCACGGGATCAAGGAGGTCGACCGCGACGTGCTCGAAATGCTCGACACCGCGGCGGTCAGCTACCGGATCGTGCTGACCAAGGCCGACAAGATCAAGGCGAGTGAGCTCGAAGCGGTGCAGGCCGCAACCGAGGCCGAAGCGCGCAAGCATCCCGCCGCGCACCCGCAAGTGATCGCGACGAGCAGCGAAAAGGGTATGGGCATCGCCGAGCTGCGCACCGCGGTGCTGGAAGCGGTCGAATCGTAAATTCTCCTCTCCCCTTGCGGGAGAGGATGGTGCAGGTTGCGGACGTGTCCGCTACCGGAACCTGGAGAGGGGGGCGTGTTTACGCAACCGTTGACACCCCCTCTCCCAGCTACGACTAGGCAGCAAACTGCCAAGTCTGCGCAACCGGTTTCGGGTTGGATTGCCCCCGGCAATCCAAGTTCGTACTGGGAGTGCGAACGACCCGATACCCCCGCAAGGGGAGAGGGATCAAAGGAGCCCCCATGAAACTCTTCCTCGGCAACAAGGCATACTCCAGCTGGAGCCTGCGCGGCTGGCTAGCGGTCAAGCATAGCGGCCTGCCGTTCGAGGAAGTCACCGTCCCGCTCTACGACGAGGACTGGTCGAACCGCCGCGAGGGCGACGAATTCGCGCCGTCGGGCGGCAAGGTGCCGATCCTGTGGGACGGCGAGGATATTGTCGTGTGGGACAGCCTCGCAATCATCGATTATCTCAACGAAAAGACCGGCGGCACCAGGGGTTATTGGCCCGAGGATATGGCCGCGCGCGCGATGGCGCGGTCGATGGCCGCCGAAATGCATTCGAGCTTTGCCGCGCTCCGCCGCAACCACAGCATGAACATCCGGCGCATCTATCCCCCCGCCGAGCTACTCCCCGAAGTGCAGGCCGATGTCGTGCGCATCTTCCAGATCTGGGCCGAGGCGCGCGCGCGGTTCGGCGGCGAAGGCGATTTCCTCTTTGGCAGTTGGTCGGCCGCCGACATCATGTTTGCGCCGGTCGTGACGCGCTTCATCACTTACTCGATCCCGCTGCCGCGCTTTGCCGCCGCCTATGCGCAGGCGGTGATCAGCCATCCGTGCATGCAGGAATGGATCGGCGGCGCGCAGGCCGAAGACTGGATCATCGAGAAGTTCGAGGGCCCGGTCGAGGGGTAGCGAGCATCGGCTTTCGACCGGGAGCTGCCATCTCTTTATCGTCACCCCGGACTTGATGCGGGGTCCCGCTTTAGGTCGAAGCTGGTGCGTGCCTCAAAAAGCGGGATCCCGGATCAAGTCCGGGGTGACGGTAGTGGAAGGGCAGCTCTCCAACGTATTGTGTTGAAAAACTCCGGAGGGGCATCTCGCCAAAGCTGCCGGCGTAAGAAACATATCAGACAAGGCCAGGCAGCGATCTAAAATTATACGATGGCCGAGAATGATGCAATATTTTCACTCACTCCGATGTGTCCAAAGCCAATGGCAGAGTTTTTCAACAGAATACAACGCAAAACCGCCACATCCGTCGTAGCAATCACGGAATCCGCGTCGTCGGATAAGGCGTGCCGTCCTTGTGGAAATAGCCGTCGGGCGTAAACAGCATGTCGATGTCCGAATAGCCGCCGCCGGTGTCATATTTCTTGCCGCCGCCGAGCGCGACGAAGACGCAGTCGGCGTCCGATTCGTTGACCAGATGGTGGCCGTTGGTGCTGCCCTTGGGCCACACCGCGATATCGCCCGGCCGCATCGGCGAGCGCCCGTCGTCCTCGATCAGCACCGCCTCGCCCGCAATCATCACGAGCATCTCGTCCTCGCCGTCGTGCCAGTGGCGCTGCGACGACCAGGCGCCGGGTTTCAGCACGACATGGCTCGCCGCGAAATCGCTGAGCCCGGTGGCAGGGGCAAGGCGGCGATACCAGCGGCCCTGAACGGGTTCGTTATAGGGTGCGGGATAGCCCGTGGTGTTGGTTTGCGGGATCGTATCGAGATCGAGCTTGGGCATGGTGGTCCTCGCGGCTTTGTTCCCACTTTGTTTCGCACAAAGGCGGCGCGATGCAAAGTCTCGACTTGCTGCCGCGCAAGGGGGTAAGGGAGCGGCATGAGCATCACCGTCGATCCCGTAGAGCTTGCCAAGGCGCTGATCGCCGCGCCGAGCGTCACCCCCGCCATGGGCGCCGTGTTCGACGTGCTCGAAGCGGCGCTGACCCCGCTCGGCTTTACCGTCGAGCGGTTCATCGACGGGATCGAGCCCGATGGCCCCGTCGAGAATCTGCTCGCGGTGCGGACGGGCAAGGGGCCGAAGCATTTCGGCTTTGCCGGGCACCTCGACGTCGTGCCGCCGGGTGTCGGCTGGACCGACGATGCCTTTGCCCCCGAGGTGCGCGGCGAGTTGCTTTACGGCCGCGGCGCGGTCGACATGAAGGGCTCGATCGCGGCGTTCGTCGCCGCGGCGGCCGCGACTCCGCAAGAGGCGGGCACGATCAGCCTGATCATCACCGGCGACGAGGAAGGCCCCGCGATCTTTGGCACCCGCGCGCTGATGGAGCATATGGACGCGCGCGGCGTCCGCCCCGACATGATCGTCGTCGGCGAGCCGACCTCGGCAAGCCGGCTCGGCGACATGGTGAAGATCGGCCGCCGCGGGTCGGTCAATATCTGGATCGACGTGCCGGGGACGCAGGGTCATGTCGCCTACCCCCACCTCGCCGACAATCCGATCCCGAAGCTGGTCAAGATTTTGGCCGCGATCGATGCGGTCATGCTCGATGCCGGCAATGACTGGTTCCAGCCGTCGAACATCGAATTCACCGATATCGAGGTCGGCAATGGCGCGACCAATGTCATCCCCGCGTCGGCGCGCGCGCGGCTGTCGATCCGCTTCAACGACCAGCATAAGGGCGCCGACCTTGTCGCGCTGATCGAGCGCATCGCGCACGACGTCGAACCGAATGCGAAAATACTGGGCAAGATTTCGGGCGAAGCCTTCTTGACCCCGCCGGGCGACCTGTCCGAACTGGTCGCCGAGGCGATCCATGCCGAGACCGATGTGCGCCCCGAAATGTCGACCACCGGCGGCACATCGGACGCGCGCTTCCTCCACGCGCTGTGTCCCGTGGTCGAGTTCGGGCTGACCAATGCGACGATGCATAAGCTCGACGAGGCGGTCGCGGTGGCGGACCTCCACACGCTGACCGCCATCTATCGCGGAATCCTGATCCGGGCCTTCGCTTAGTCTTCGCGGGCGCGGCGCAGGATCACATAAACCGCTCCCGCGCCGCCGTGGCTGATATGCGCGGGGCGGAGCGCGACGATCCGGTCGGCGTAGGGCGAGTAAGCAAGCCAGTCGGGGAGCGAAGCGCGGATCGCGCCGCGCGGGCGCGGATCGCCGTGCATCTGCGGCAGGCGGTCGGCACCCGGACGCAGCCGCCCCGCGACCACGAGCAGCACGCGCGCGCCGCGTAGCAGCCCGCGCCCGATCGCCTCGTCGAGCAAGGTCTGCGCCGAGGCGAGCGTATGGCCGTGGAGGTCGATGCTCATGTCGGGGCGGACGAGCCCCTTGCGCAGGCGGCGATCCCAATGGCCGTCGAGCGTCGCGGCCTGGTGGGTGCGGCGCGGCGGCGGGAGCTTCGCCGGCGGACGCGGCGCGGCGGCGGGGGCGGCGATATTGCGCGGGGTGGGTTTCGGCGGGCTGACGGTCGGCGGGGCGGTGGGCGCAAGCGGTGCCTTCGCCTTGGCCAGCGGCTTTACGGTCGCCGCGACCTTTTTCCACAGCGCGCTTTCGTCGGGGGCGAGGCGCCGCGGCACATCAAGGCGCCGGGATCAGCCGTGCGATGCTGGCGCGCGGAAGCAGCAGCAGCGCCGAGCCACGCCCCGCCATGCCGCCCGCGATCGCACGCGCCTCGTCGCCCGCGCCCCAGAAGCTGTCGAAGCGGTTCGCGCCCTTGATCGCGCCGCCGGTGTCTTGCGCGATCCACAGTCCGTTGGGCTCGGCGCGGTCGAGCGAGAGGAAAATAGGGGCGCCGAGCGGCACATATTTGGGATCGGCGGCGACGCTCGCGCGGCCGGTCACGGGCACCCCGAGCGCGCCGAGCGGGCCGGGGCCGGTGAGTTCGCGAAAGAAGACCCAGCTCGGATTCTCGTTCATCGCCGCGGCGCCGCGCACGGGATCGGCGCGAAGATAATCGAGGATGCCCTGCATCGACGCCTGCCCGCGCTGCAATTCGCCGCGGTCGATCAGCAGCTTGCCGATGCCGACATAGCCGCGGCCGTTCTGCGTGTCGTAGCCGATACGCATGATGCCGCCGCCCGGCAGGCGGAGGCGACCCGAACCCTGTACTTGCAGGAAGAAGAATTCGGCGGCGTCGGCGGCATAAGCGATTTCGAGCCCGCGCCCGTCGAGCGCGCCGCTTTCGATCGCCGCACGGTCATAATAGCGCGTGAAATTGCTGCCATCGACGCGCCCGCGGATCTTGCGGCCCTTCAAATCGTCGGCGAACTGGCCGAGGTCGACTTCGACAAGGTCGGCCGGGCGGCGATAGATCGGGACGTCATAGCCGGCGCTCTTGGTGCGCGCCGCGGCGATTTCGGGCTCATAATAGCCGGTGACGAACGCGGTGCCCGCGCCGACCTGCACCGTGCCGAAATAGCGGGTGAAGAAGGCCGCTGCGTCGCTGTCCGCCCAGTTTTTCGCGGCGGTGCAGCTTTCGGTCCAGTCGGCGCCCTGCGTCAGGCCGCTGGTGTCGGTGCGGCGCTGGACCGACGGACAGCTGACGCGGAAGGCCGCGAGCGCCGCAGTCGCCTGATCGGCAGTCACGCCGAGCGTCGAGAAATCGGGCCCCGCAACAACGCCGCTGGTGGCGGCGGTCGTCGCATCGGCCGGAACGGCGGGCGCGGGAAGCGCCGCGCGCGGGGTGGCGGGAAGCGGCTGGGCGGCAGCACCGGCTCCTTCGGACGGGCGCGGCGTATAGGGGCGCGGCGTGCCAGCCGGGCGCGATGGCGCGGGGGTGGTGGCTGCGGGACGGCTACCCTCCGTCGCGGGAATCACCGATGCGCAACCCGACAGCAGCGGCAGGGCAGCGAGCAGCGCGAATCCGAAAGTCCGCGCGCGCGGCGCCCCCACCGTCAGGCTCATGGGGTCAGGCCGATTCGGCTTCGTCGAGCACCCAATTGGGGTCGTTGCTGCCGATCGTGCGGCGGAAGGTCCACAGATCGTCGGTCTGCGTCGCATCGCTCATCGACCCGGCGATCAGCTTGCCGTCGGCGTCGCGCGTCACCGCGCTGATATCCGCGCGATAGCGAACTGTGATGCGCGCCTCGCTGCTGTTCAGTTCGACGGCGGTGATCTTGGCCGAATCGACGACCATCAGGCGGTTGTCGAGCGTTTCGCCGCGCGCATCGCGAGCGGCGATCGCGTCGGCAAAGGCTTCGTAGCTGTCGTCGTCGCACAGGTCGCGCAGCGTGTCGCGGTCGCCCTTCCAATAGGCTTCGAGGATCATGCGATACGCGGCTTCGGCGCCCTCCATGAAGCGGCCCGCGTCGAAATTGCGGTCGGAGGCCAGCAGTTGGCGGAGGCCCGCCTCGGCAGCGGGTTCGTAGACGAGACCCGAGGTGTCGGCAGGTGCGGGCGCGGGCGCCTGCGATCCGTCGTTCTCGTCGAGCCGGACCGGCGACGCGGCGGTGCGCTCGCGCGGCAGCACCGGCTCCTGCTCGTGCCCCGTGCGCTTGCCGAGCACCGAGTAGAGCCGCATGCCGAGGAAGGCGGCAATCATGGCGAGCAGGACGATCGAAAAAGCGGTCACGGGCAAAAGTCCAATGCGGGCAATAGAAACATACTGGCTGATACATAGGCGATACGCGCCTCAGTTTCAAATGACCATGACCGCTGCCGCGCGGCGGGTCAACGATTCGCCCTTAACTATAGGATCGACAGGGCGCCCATTGTGCTCGCCGCCGGGCGCTGCTAAGCGCCGCGGCAACCGTCCGCCGCGGCTCCGACACGGTCCGCGGATGCCGATATTGTTTCCATCTTTTCAGTGAAAGCTTCTTCATCATGGCTGACGAGACCAGCGCCGACATCAACAATCCCGCCCTGCAGCCCAATGGCGAGGACACGAGCCCGGCGATCGGCCTGATTTCGCAATATGTGAAGGATTTGTCGTTCGAAAATCCGAACGCCCCCGCGGTTTATCAGTGGCAGGACGCGCCGCAGGTCGACGTGCAGTTCAACATCGCGGCCGACAGCGTCGGCGACAATCTGTACGAAGTGACGCTCAAGATCGACGTCACGTCGAAGACCGATCAGGGCACCAGCTTTGTGATCGACCTGAAATACGCGGGCCTGTTCGGCGTGCGCAACGTCCCCGACGACCAGCTGCAGCCCTTTTTCCTCGCCGAAGCGCCACGCATCCTCTTCCCCTTCGCGCGCCGCGTCGTCGCCGATGCCGTGCGCGATGGCGGTTTCGCGCCGCTGCTGCTCGAACCGATCGATTTCCACGGCCTGTTCATGCAGCAGGTCCAGCAGGTCGAAGCCGAGCAGGCGGGCGACGTCGCGCCGGTCGGCCAGGCTTAACCCCTTTCGGGCGGGCTGACGGGTTGAGCAGCCTCATCAAAAATGTCGGGACGATCGGCGGGCTGACGATGGTCAGCCGGATCTTCGGTTTCGCCCGCGACATGCTGCTCGCGCGTGTGCTGGGCGCCGGCCTCGCCGCCGACGCCTTCCAGCTCGCTTTCACGCTGCCCAACACCTTTCGCCGCCTGTTCGCCGAGGGCGCCTTCTCGGTCGCCTTCGTCCCCACCTATAGCCGCGCGCTTCATGGCGAAGGCGGCGAGGCGGCGGCGGCGAAATTCGCCGACGATGTGCTCTCGGTCTTCCTCTGGATATTGCTCGCCTTTTCGGCCGTGATGATGATCGCGATGCCGGGCATCGTGTGGCTGCTCGCGCGCGATTTTCAGGAGGTGCCGGGCAAATTCGAATTCGCGGTGTTCCTGAGCCGCGTCACCTTCCCCTATCTGGCGCTGGTCAGCCTTGTCGCAATGCTGTCGGGACTGCTCAACGCCCGTTCGCGCTTTGCGCCGGGCGCCTTTGCGCCGGTCCTGCTCAATATCGTGCTGATCGGCGGCATCGTCACCGGATGGTGGCTGCGCGGGCCGGGGGGCGATGACCGGATTGTCGCCGAAGCGCTGTGCGTCGCGGTGAGTATCGCGGGCGTCGTCCAGCTTGCCTATATGTGGTGGGCGGTGCGCCGCGCCGGGCTGAAACTCCACTGGCACCTGCCCCGGTTGACGCCCGAGGTGAAAAAGCTCGGCATGCTGATCCTGCCCGCGACCTTCGGCGCAGGCATTTATCAGATCAGCCAGTTCGTCGACACCTTCTTCGCGACCTCGCTGGCGCAGGGCTCGCTCACGTTGCTGAAGCTCGCCGACCGGCTCAACCAGCTGCCGCTCGGCATCGTCGGCATCGCGCTCGGCACCGCGATCCTGCCGATGCTGTCGCGCCACATCCACAGCGGCGACGCCGCCGAGGCGCAGCGCCTTCAGGGCAACGCGTTCGAGATCGCGACCCTGCTGACGCTGCCCGCCGCCGCCGCGCTCGCGATCTGCGCCCCCGCCTTCGTCACCGCTTTCTTTGTCGGCGGGCGGTTCACCGAGGCCGACGGCGCGATCATGGCGCAGATCGTCGCCGCGCTCGTCGCGGGGCTTCCCGCCTATGTCATCGTCAAGATATTGAACCCGGGCTTCTTCGCGCGCGAGGATATGCGCACCCCGGTGTGGACCGCGCTCGCGGCGCTGATCGTCAATATCGCGATCAACCTTTATGTCGTCGAGCGCTACGGGATCGTCGGGCTCGCGGGCGCGACCGCAGTGTCAGCCTCGCTCAACTGCCTGCTGCTCTATATCGTGCTCCACCGCCGCGGCTGGTTCCATTTCACCGCGAAGCTCGCCGGGCGCATCGCGCGCCAGTTGGTCGCGGTTGCCGCGATGTCAGCGCTGCTGTGGTGGATGATGCCGATGATGGCGCCTTATTATGGCGGCGGCGTCTTCGAGCGCATCTGGTCGCTCGCCGCGCTCTGCGCAGCGGGCGGTGCGGTGTTTTTCGTCGTCGCCTTCCTCGTCGGCGCGCTTGACAAGGATCTGGTCGCCATGCTGACGCGGCGGCGCGGCAAACCTGCCGAAATTCAGGAGTAAGACATGCGGACGCTATCGGGCATCCAGCCCACCGGAAATTTGCATCTCGGCAATTATCTGGGCGCGATCCGCAACTGGGTGCGCATGCAGGACGAGATGCCGGGCGAGAAGCTCTATTTCCTCGCCGACCTGCACGCGATCACCGTCTATAACGACCCCGCCGAATTGACCGCGAACACGCGCGAGATGGCGGCGGCGTTGCTGGCGGCGGGGATCGACCCCGCGAAATCGATCCTGTTCAACCAGGCACGCGTTCCCGCACACGCCGAGCTCGCGTGGTTGCTGTTCTGCACCGCTCGCATCGGCTGGCTGAACCGGATGACGCAGTTCAAGGAAAAATCGGGCAAGAACCGCGAGGGCGCGAGCGTCGGCCTGTTTGCCTATCCGGTGCTGCAGGCGGCCGACGTGCTGCTGTATCAGACGACGCATGTGCCCGTCGGCGACGACCAGAAGCAGCATCTCGAGCTGGCGCGCGACATCGCGACCAAATTCAACCTCGATACGGCGACCGAAACCTTCACCCTGCCCGAACCGACGATCCCGGCGGCCGCGGCGCGGATCATGAGCCTGCGCGACGGCAGCGCGAAGATGTCGAAGTCGGACCCGAGCGATGCGAGCCGCATCAACCTGGTCGACGATGCCGACACGATCATGACGAAAATTCGCAAGGCGAAGACCGACGCCGAGCCGCTGCCGTCCGAAGCCGCGGGGCTCGAAGGGCGCGCGGAAGCGCGCAATCTCGTCGCTATCTATGCCGCGATGGCCGACGAAAGCGTCGATCAGGTGCTCGCGCGCTTTGCCGGGCAAGGCTTCGGCGCGTTCAAGCCCGCGCTCGGCGAGCTGCTCGTCGAAACGCTTCGCCCGATCGCGACGCGGCTGAACGAACTCAAGTCCGATCCGGCGGCGATCGACGCGGCGCTTGAGGCCGGCGCGGCGCGTGCGTCTACGCTTGCCAAGCCGACGCTCGACGCCGCCTACGCCGCGCTGGGGCTCTGCCGTTAAATCTGCGTCTTGATACGAAAAATCTTGTTAAGTGCTTTCGCCTCCCCATATTGGGAAGGTGGAACGGCCGTGCGACGAAACGGGTTCAACCAAGGTTAAGTCGCGTCGGTATAGTCTATGGTATGAGAGCGCGGTTTATGCGCTGCCCGAATCACGGAGCCAAGACGATGAGCAAGATGAATTCGAGGCGACTGGGGCTTGCCGCCATGACGGGCGCGGCGCTGGCGCTCGCCGGCTGCGCGACGCCGTTCAAGGCCGATGTCGCGCGCTTCCAGACCCAGCTTCCCGCGCCGCAGGGCCAGAGCTTCGTCGTCGAGGCGAGCAACCCCGCGCTGCAGGGCGGGATCGAATTCGGCCAGTACGCGGGCCTCGTCGCCGGCGAGCTGACGCGCTACGGCTATCGCCCCGCGGCGAACGGCGAGCGCGCCGACCTCGTCGTCCGCATGGATTATGGCGTCGACAAGGGGCGTGAGCGCGTCGTGTCGAGCCCGGGCTTCGGCGACCCCTGGTACGGCGGTTACGGCGGCTATTATGGCCGCGGCTTCTATCGTCCCGTGATCGTCAGCGGCCGCGGCGGACGTCGCTATGTCCATGGCTATCGCGACCCGTTCCTGTGGGGCGGCGGCTTCGGCCCGGGATGGGGCGGCTATAACGACGTCAGCAGCTACACCGTCTACACCAGCGGCCTGAACCTGCAGATCAACCGCGCCGCCGACGGCTCGCGCCTGTTCGAAGGCCATGCCGAGGCGCAGTCGCGCGATAACAACCTCCAGGCGATTGTTCCGAACCTCGTCGAGGCGATGTTCACCGGCTTCCCCGGCAATTCGGGCGAGCGCGTGCGGATCACGGTGGCGCCGCCCGAAAAGGGCTGAGCCGCCTCGCAAGCCAAAGCAAAAGGCCCGCCGTCCATCTGGAAGGCGGGCCTTTTTTTGGTTTGGAGAGAGGGAGCAATGTCGGCTCCGACTGGAAGCGACCCTATCCTTCTCGTCACCCCGGACTTGATCCGGGGTCCCGCTTGAGATCGAAGCCAGTGAGCGCATCAAAAAGCGGGATCCCGGGTCAAGCCCGGGATGACGGAAGTGGAGTTGGGTTGCGGCCGCTAACCACCTGATGCAGAGCTTCAAACAGCGGCCCGCAACGATGTGAATAATTCCGGGGATAACCCCGGGATAAGCCTGTGGATCAGCTGTTGAGACTGCGCCGGATCGCGGCGATCTCCGCGTCGAGTTCGCTGTCGGTGACGCGCAACGCCTCGACCGTGCGCACCGCGTGGATCACCGTCGAATGGTCGCGCCCGCCAAAGCGGCGGCCGATTTCGGGGTAGGAGCGCGGCGTCAACTCCTTCGCGAGATACATCGCGACCTGGCGCGGGCGCGCAACCGCGCGAACGCGGCGCTTCGACGACATTTCGGACTTGTCGAGGCGGTAGTGCGCGCAGACCGCGCGCTGGATCTCGTCGATCGTGATGCGCGGGCGCGCGGTGCGGACATTTTCGGCCAGCCGGTCTTCGGCGAGCGCGATATCGACCGTCGTGCCGGTGAGCGCGGCATAAGCGAGCAGCTTATTGAGCGCGCCTTCGAGTTCGCGGATGTTGCGCGTGAAATGCTTGACCAGATAGGCAACGACATTGCCCGGCACGTCGACCATCGGCATCGCGGTCAGCCGCTGGCGGATGATGCGTTCGCGCAGGTCATCCTCGGGCGCCTCGATGTCGGCGACCAGACCACCCGACAGGCGCGAGAGCAGGCGTGCCTCGACCCCGTCGAGCATCGCTGGCGGACGGTCGGCGGTGACGACGAGACGCTTGCCCGCAGTCATCAGGTCGTCGATCGTGTGGAGCAATTCCTCCTGCGTCGAATTCTTGCCGATCACGAACTGCAAATCGTCGAGCAGCAGCAAGTCGGCGGCGCGCAGCCGCGCCTTGAACGCCATCATGTCGCCGCCGCGCATCGCGCCGACGAATTCGAGCATGAACTTTTCCGCCGACATCAGGATGATATTCGCGGTCGGATGCGCCGCGGCATAATCCTGCGCCATCGCCTGGAGCAGGTGCGTCTTGCCCTGCCCGGTGCCCGAGCAGAGGTAGAGCGGGTTGAACTGCGGCGCTTCGACCATCGCCATGCGGCGCGCGGCGTTGGCAGCGAGAATATTGCTGCGCGCGACGACGAAGCGGTCGAACGACAGGCGCGGGTCGAAGCCGAGCAGCGCGGGATTGGCGGCGGGTGCCGGCGGCGGCGCGTCGAAGCTCGGCAGCGGCGAGGCGGCGAGCGCCGTGGCGCGATCGTCGGCGGCGGCCCCGCCGCGCACCGTGACGCCGCGCACCGCGGGCAGCTGCTGCCGCCATGCGAGTTCGAGACGGTCACCGAAACGCTCGTTGATCCAGTTCGCCGAAAAGCGGCTGACGGTTTCGAGCGTCACCACGCCCGACAGCGTGCAATAGTCGGCAAAACGCACAGGCTTCAGCCAATGATCAAAGGTACGCACGCCAAGGTCGCGGCGCAGCCCTTCGGCCACGCGCGGCCAGAGCGTTGCAGCATCGCCGCTCACTGCTCCGCCCTTTGCGTCATGCCCATGCCAATTGCTGCTTTCTATCACGCCGTGCCGCCCCCTAGGTCCCCGCGCGTCGCACGATCGGGCGGCCCCCACGCGCCGATTCGTCGCCTGCGCGGGGCGCAGGCATACTATCCGGGGCAGACAGCCCGAGAAGATGCGAATCATGTCGATGTGGCGGCCACCGGCGAAGGCCGACGACGCACCCTGTCTAGTCAGGCAGCGCCGAGTCGATCAAGGGTGCGGCATGTAAAAATACTGAAATAAAAATCTTGACTCAACAGGGGGGCCGGAATCGCGCCCGAACGTCATTTTATGACTATTTTTCAATGTCTTAAATATGTCATTAAAGTGACCAAACAACGAATCGCCGTAAATCCGTCACTTACCGCGCTGCAACACTATTGCCATCGCGCTGTCACAATATCCGACGCAAAAAAGGACCCGCAGGCATGAAGCCAGCGGGTCCTTTTTGTTCCCTTTCGGGACGAAGCGAATCAGGCGATCGCGTTCACGCTCTTGGTCAGGCGCGAGAACTTGCGCGCCACGGTGTTCTTGTGGAGCACACCCTTCGCCACGCCGCGCGCCATTTCGGGCTGCGCCGCCTTCAGTGCGGTTGCCGCGGCGTCCTTGTCACCGGCGGCGACGGCGTTCTCGACCTTCTTCACCAGCGTGCGAATGCGCGAAACGCGATTCTTGTTCACGACGGTGCGCGCGGTGTTGCGGCGGATGCGCTTTTTTGCCTGCGGCGTATTGGCCATAAATTCCTCGGTTTCCAAACGGTCTAAGTCAGTCGGAGCACAGCGTCACCGGAGCAGCCGAATCGCGCAAACAGGCGAATCAATGTCCGGATACGGCCGGTTCCGGTAACCCGGACCCTGCTCGAAGGGTGCGCGCATAGCCAGCTTGACCGATTTGGTCAATGCCTATTGCGGGAAAGCGCCCGCATTACCGCTGGCATTTCGGACAATAAAAGGTCGACCGGCCCGATTGCACGATCCGCGCGATCGCCCCGCCGCATTCGCACGCCTCACCCTCGCGCCCATAGACGCGCCAGTCCTTCGCGAAATAGCCGAGATCGCCCTCGGGGCTGAGGAAATCGCGCAGGGTCGATCCGCCGGCGGCGATCGCGGCGATCAGCACCGTCTTGATCGCAGGCACCAGCGCCGCGAGCTTCGCCCTGGACACATCGGTCGCGGGCTTCGTCGGCGCGATGCGCGCCATGTTGAGCGCTTCGCACACATAGATATTGCCGAGCCCCGCGACGACCGTCTGGTCGAGCAGCATCGCCTTGATCGGCGCGCGGCGCGCCGCAAGCGCTTTCGCGAGATAGGCGGCATCGAAGGCTTCGGACAAAGGCTCGGGACCCAGCGTCACGAACGCCGGAAACAGCGTCAGCGGATCGCCGCTGACGAGGTCGACCGAGCCGAAGCGCCGCGGATCGTGCAGGAACAATCGGTGCCCCGCGGTTTCGAGCAGCAGATGATCATGCTTGCCCGCTTCGCCGCCCTCGGTCCGCCAGCGTCCCGACATGCCGAGGTGGAAGATCATATGATCGTCGCGGTCGGTCGAGATGACGCCATATTTGGCGCGGCGCGACAGGCCCGTGACGGTCGCGCCGGTGAGCCGCTGCGCGAGGTCGGCGGGAAAGGGCCGGCGCAGGTCGGGACGAAAGGTGGTGACCGCCGTCAGCCGCTGGCCTTCGAGGAAGGGGGCGAGGCCGCGGACGGTGGTTTCGACTTCGGGTAATTCGGGCATATCGTCTATCCGGCTACGCGCCATTTGCGCGGGCGGCAAGGCCCCGCTAAAGGCCGTTCGACTTTACCTCTCCCCCGCAAAGGCGCGCACTCCATGGCCACTCCCGACACCGTCAGCTTCGGCTATGAACAGGTTCCCGCGGGCGAGAAGACCGCGATGGTCGGCGAAGTGTTCAGCCGCGTCGCGCGCAAGTACGACATCATGAACGACGCGATGTCGGGCGGCATGCACCGGCTGTGGAAGGATCGCTTCGTGCGCCGCGTGAAACCGCGCGAGGGTGAGACGATCCTCGACATGGCGGGCGGCACCGGCGACATCGCCTTTCGCATGGAGCGCTTCGGCGCGAGCATCACCGTCGCCGACATCAACCCCGACATGCTCGGCGTCGGCGTCGAGCGCGCCGCGACACGCGGCATCGACAGCCTCGTCTGGTCCGAGCAGAATGCCGAGAAGCTGAGCTTTCCCGATCAGTTTTTCGACGCCTATACGATCGCCTTCGGCATCCGCAACGTCACCGACATCCCGGCGGCGCTGAAGGAAGCGCACCGCGTGCTGCGCTATGGCGGGCGTTTCTTCTGCCTCGAATTTTCGACCAACGAATGGCCGGGCTTCGCGCAGGCTTATGACGCCTATTCGCACCACCTCGTCCCCCAGCTCGGCAAGTTGATCGCCGACGACGAAGACAGCTATCGTTACCTGATCGAATCGATCCGCCGCTTCCCGCCGATGCCCAAATTCGCGCAGATGATCCGCGAAGCCGGCTTCACTGCCGTGAAGGTCGAACCGATCCTCGGCGGGCTCGTCGCGATCCACAGCGGGTGGAAGGCTTGACCCGTCCCGTCATCCATATTCTGCGCCTGCTGAAATGGGGCCGCATCCTCGCGCGCCACGGCGCGCTGCGCGGAATCGAAGCTGCGCCCGAAACGCCGGCGGGAGTGAAGCGCCTGTGCCGGATCGCGCGGCTGGGCACGATTCAGCCGAAAATCCCCGACTATGCCACCGCCTTTCAGGCGATCGGCCCCGCGGCGGTGAAACTCGGCCAGACGCTCGCGACGCGGCCCGACCTCGTCGGCGAGGAAGCGGCGCGCAATTTGCTGAGCCTGCAGGACGCACTCGCGCCGGTCGGGTTCGATCGGATCCGGCAGGAAATCGAGGCGGTCTTCGAGGTCCCGCTCGAAAGCCTCTACAGCGAATTCGATCCCGAGCCCGTCGGCTCGGCCTCGATCGCGCAGGTCCACCGCGCGGTCACCACCGAGGGCCGCAAGGTGGCGGTCAAGGTCCGCCGCCCCGGCATCGACAAGCAGTTCGCGCGCGATATCGACACCTATGAATGGGCGGCGGCGCATCTCGAGGCGCTCGGCGGCGAAGCGACCCGGCTGCGCCCGCGCGAAGTGATCGCCAATTTCCGGCGCTGGACCTTGCGCGAGCTCGACCTGCGCCGCGAGGCCGCCTCGGCATCCGAGCTCGCCGACGCGATGGTCGGGGTGCCGACATACGAGGTCCCCGCGATCGACTGGGACCGCACCGCGAGCCGCGTGATGACGCTCGACTGGATCGACGGCATCAAGATTTCGCACCGCGAGCAGCTGATCGCCGCGGGGCACGACATGGAGGCGCTGTCGGCGAACCTCGTCAACGCCTTCCTGCGCCAGGCGATCGCCGAAGGCTTCTTTCACGCCGACATGCACCAGGGCAATTTGTTCGTGAAAGCCGACGGCACGATCGCCGCCGTCGACTTTGGCATCATGGGGCGGATCAACCGGCAGGCGCGCTACTGGCTCGCCGAGATCCTCTACGGACTGACCACGGGCAATTACCGCCGCGTCGCCGAAATCCATTTCGAAGCGCAATATGTGCCCGATTATCACAATGTCGAGGAGTTCGCGACGGCGCTCCGCGCGGTGGGCGAGCCGATGCGCGGCAAGCCGGTGAGCGAGCTCAGCGTCGGGCAGATGCTCGACGGGCTGTTCGCGATCACCCGCGATTTCGACATGCAGACGCAGCCGCATCTGCTCCTCCTCCAGAAGACGATGGTGATGGTCGAGGGCGTCGCGACGATGCTCAACCCCAAGATCAACATGTGGAATGTCTCGGGCCCCTTCGTCAGCGAATGGATCCGCGACGAACTCGGCCCCGAGGCCGCGCTCGCCGACGGTTTGCGCGAACAGGGCAAGACGCTGGCGCTGATCCCCGACATCATCCGCCGCCTCGACGCGCAATTGCCGAAGAAGGGCGCCGCGCCGCCGGCGCCGCCGCTGCCCGACATCGCGCTGATGTGGGATGTGGGCGAGAAAAAGCGCTGGTGGCGCTATGCACTCACCGCGCTCGCGGGCGCCGCGGCAGGCGCCGCGCTTCTGAACTGGTTTGGCTGACCCTCGACCGACCAGCCTCCCGCGCTTGGTTACCGGACATTTACCCTAAATCGCTATGACCTGATCTCGACCAACCCCGGACGTGAAATCCGGACAAAACCGAGGTTTCATGCGCCACGACATCCTGATTGCCGACAAGATCCTGCCGGTCGACACGTTACCCCTAGAGGTCGCGGTGGTGGTGCCGACGCTCAACGAAGCCGCCAATGTCGAAAAATTGATCGAAAAACTCTCGGTCGTGCTCGCGGGGCGCGGCTGGGAAGTCGTCTTCGTCGACGATAATTCGCCCGATGGGACGAGCGAGCTGGTGCGCCGCATCGGCCGCGGCTCGCGGCATGTGCGCATCGTCCAGCGCGTCGGCCGCCGCGGCCTGTCGTCGGCGGTGGTCGAGGGCATATTGGCGACCGCCGCGCCCGTCATCGCCGTGATGGACGGCGACCTCCAGCATAGCGAGGACGCGCTGCCGCGGCTGATCGACGCGATCGCGGGCGGCGCCGATATCGCGGTCGGCACGCGTTATGTCGCAGGCGGCGGGATCGGTGATTGGGACAAGGATCGCGCGCGGATGAGCCGTCTCGCCACGCGCGCCGGGCAGATCGCGCTCGGCACCGACGTGTCCGATCCGATGAGCGGCTTTTTCGCGGTGCGGCGCGACGCCTTCGAACGCGCGCTGCCGCGCCTCTCGGCGATCGGGTTCAAGATATTGATCGACATTTTGGCGTCGAGCCCGGCGCCGCTGAAAGTTGCCGAAGTCCCTTATCAATTCCGCACCCGCGAAGCCGGCGAAAGCAAGATCGGCGCGCGCGTGATCGCCGAATATGCCGAACTGATCGCCGACAAGACGATCGGCCGCGTCATACCCGTGCGCCTGCTCAAATTCCTGATGGTCGGCGGGCTCGGCGTGTTCGTCCATCTCGCCGTCCTGCGCGCGATCCTTGGCACCGGCAGCGCCTTTGTCACGGCGCAGACCAGCGCGGTCATGACGGCGATCGCCTTCAACTTCTTCCTCAACAACAGCTTCACCTACGCCGACCGCAAGCTCCAGGGCTGGCGCCTGGTCGGCGGTCTCGCGAGCTTCTATGCGATTTCTGCGCTCGGCGCGGTCGCCAATATCGGCATCGGCACCTGGATGGCGGGGCATGACGAGCGCTGGTGGGTCGCCGGGGTTGCGGGCGTGCTGGTCGGCGCGATCTGGAACTTCGCGATGTCGTCGGCGCTCACATGGCGCAAATGACGCCGGGCGCACCGGGCTGGAACCGCTTCGCCGGGGTTTCGCGCCCTGTCGCGGCGGCGGTTCTGGGTCTGCTGGCGCTGCTGATGGTCTGGGGCGCGGCGGGCGGTGTCGGCCGCGACCATGTCGCGGTCGCCAAACCCACATCGGCGCAATTCGATGGCCTCGTCGGCGACCATGCGCTTTACGCGCGCGTCGCGAAGCGGGTCGAAGCGGGCGAATCCTATTACGCCGCGGCGGCCGACGAACACCGGGCGGGCAATTATCCACTGCGCCCCTTTGTCGCCGTTCGCCTGCCGGCGCTTGCCTATATCGTCGCGGCACTTGGCGAGCAGAAGGCGATGCTTCTCTTCCTCGTCATCGGCGGCGCGGCCATCCTTGCCTGGTACAGACGGCTGCGAACCGAGTCCGCGCTCCCGCGCACCGCCGCGGTCGGCGCGCTGTTCGTCGCGGCCAACCTGACGCAGCTCGCCGCGCGCGAATGGCTGTTCATCCACGAAGCCGCGGCGGGCGTGCTCCTCGCGCTCGCGCTCGCACTGTATCGCCCCGCCCGCCCGTGGTGGACCATGGCGATCGTCGCCGCCGCGCTCGCGATCCGCGAGACGATGCTTCCCGTCGCGATGTTGTTCGGGCTTTTTGCGTTGATCGACCGCGACTGGCGCGCCGCGGTGGGCTGGCTGGCGATCGGGCTATGCTTTGCGGCGGGGCTGGCGGCGCATATCGCTGCGCTGGCGGTGGTCACGACCCCCGCCGACGCTTCGAGTCAGGGCTGGAACGGACAGGGCGGCTGGATCGCCTATCTGTCGTTCGTCCAGGCGTCGTCGCTGCTGCGTTTCTTCGCGGGATGGGTCGGGGCGCTGCTCGTGCCGCTCGCACTGCTCGGCTGGGCGGCGTGGCGCTCGCGGCTCGGGCTTGCCGTGCTCGCAATCCAGCTCGGCTATGCGGCGCTGCTGATGCTCTTTGCGCGCCCCGCCAATTTCTATTGGGCGATGCTCGTCACGCCGACTTTGTTCATCGGCCTCGCCTTTGCGCCCGCCGCGCTGACCGCGTTGGTGCAATCGTTGCGACGGCCGAGGCCCGCGATTCCCGCTGCGGCCATTTAAGGCGTCCGCTTGAACTGAAGCGAGGAAGCGCATAACTGATGCGCGAAGGAGACGGCGATGAATCAAACCCAGTCGATCGCCGCCCGCTTGGGGCAGGCCAGCCACCGCTGATGCCCTCGCCGCGCATCCTCCTGATCATCGGCGGCGGTATCGCCGCCTATAAATCGATCGAGCTCGTCCGCCTGCTCCGCAAGGCGGGTTATGTCGTGCGCTGCGTCATCACGCGCGCGGGCGAGCAGTTCGTGACGCCGCTGACGCTCGCGGCATTGAGCGAGAACAAGGTTTACACCAATCTCTTCGACCTCAAGGACGAGGTCGAGATGGGGCATATCCAGCTCAGTCGCGAGGCCGACCTGGTCGTGGTCGCGCCCGCGACCGCCGACCTGCTCGCCAAGATGGCGGCAGGCATTGCCGACGATCTGGCGACCACATTGCTCCTCGCGACCGACAAGCCGGTGCTCGCCGCGCCCGCGATGAATGTCCGGATGTGGCTGCACGCCGCGACGCGGCGTAATATTGCGACCTTGCGCGACGATGGCGTGACCGTGATGGAGCCCGGCGAGGGCGAGATGGCGTGCGGCGAATATGGCCCGGGCCGTCTGCCCGAGCCCGCGGCGATCAAGGAAGCGATCGATGCGGCGCTTGCCAGCGCTCCCGCGCCGGTTCCGCTGACCGCTCCGGAGGCGCTGGCGGGCCAGCCCGACTTCGCTCCTGCGAACCGGCGCCCGCTCTTTGGCCGCCGCATCCTGATCACCGCCGGCCCGACGCACGAGCCGATCGACCCGGTGCGCTACATCGCCAACCGGTCGAGCGGGAAACAGGGTTTTGCGATCGCCGCCGCCGCCGCCGAAGCGGGCGCCGAGGTGCTGCTGGTCGCCGGCCCCGTCCCGCTGCCGACCCCGCCCGGCGTGATCCGCGTCGATGTCGAGACCGCAGTCGAGATGGCGGCCGAAGTGGCTGAGGGCCTGCCGGTCGATGCCGCGATCATGGTCGCCGCGGTCGCCGACTGGCGCGCCGCCGACGCCGCGCCGCAAAAGATCAAGAAGGACGGCAGCGGGAAGGTTCCGCCGCTCGCGCTCGCCGAAAATCCCGACATCCTCGCCGGTCTCGCCAAATCGCCCGAACGCCCGACGTTGCTGATCGGTTTTGCCGCCGAAACCAACGACGTCATTCCCCATGCACAGGCCAAGCTCGCGCGCAAGGGATGCGACTGGATCGTTGCGAACGACGTCTCGGCCGACCCGATGGGCGGCGAAAGCAACCGGGTGCATATCGTTAGCAAAACCGGCGTAGACAGCTGGGACCGGCTGCCCAAGCAGGCCGTCGCCCGCAAATTGATGGAAAAGATCGCCGATGAGCTCGAAAAACGCGCACCCCTTGAAAGAGATTGAAATCGCTATCCAGCGACTGCCCAACGGTGGCGGCCTGCCCCTGCCCGCCTATGCGAGCGATGGCGCGGCGGGAATGGATGTCGTCGCGGCCGAGACGCTGACGCTGCGCCCCGGCGCGCGCCACGCGGTCGCAACCGGCTTCGCGATGGCGATCCCGCCCGGTTACGAGGTGCAGGTGCGCCCGCGCTCGGGGCTCGCGCTCAAGCACGGCGTCACCTGCCTCAACACGCCGGGCACGATCGACAGCGACTATCGCGGCGAAGTGAAGGTGATCCTCGCCAACCTCGGCGACGAGAGCTTCGAGATCAAACGCGGCGACCGCATCGCGCAGCTCGTCCCCGCGCCCGTCCAGCGCGCGGCCTTTGCCGAAGTCGAGGCGCTCGACGCGACCGCGCGCGGTGCGGGCGGTTTCGGATCGACCGGGGTCGAGAGCGATGCGGTCGACGAAACCGCGGACATGGCGGGCCTCGCTTCGCTGTCGGGCATCAAGCTGCGCTAACCGGTGCTCAGCGACGCCGAACTCGACCGCTATGCCCGCCAGATCATCCTGCCGACCTTTGGCGGTGCGGGACAGGCGACGCTGAAAGGCGCGCACGTCGCGGTGATCGGCGCGGGCGGGATTGGCTGTCCGGCGATCACCTATCTGGCGGCGGCGGGCGTCGGCAAGCTCTCGATCATCGATCATGACGTGATCGAGCTGTCGAACCTGCAGCGCCAGCCCCTCTTCACCGATGCCGACATTGGCGCGCGCAAGGCCGATGTTGCGGCAGGCGCGGCGCGGCGGATCAACCCGCACGTCGATGCCGTCGCGGTCGCCGAAAGGCTCGACGAAAGCAACGCCGAGGTGCTGCTGGCGGGCGCAAGCCTGATCCTCGACGGCTGCGACAATTTCGAAACGCGGCTCGCCGCGAACCGCGCCGCCGTCGCGCGGCACATTCCGCTGCTCAGCGCGGCGATCGGCGCCTTCGAGGGGCAGGTCGCGCTGTACGAAGGCTGGCGCGCGGAGTGCGCCTGCTATGCCTGCCTTGTCGGCAGCGATCCCGACCGCGAAGGCATCAATTGCGCCGAGACCGGCGTGATGGGCGCACTCGCGGGGATGATCGGCACGATGGCGGCGCTGGAGACGGTGCGCGCGCTCACCGGCCTCGGGTCGTCCTTGACCGGCCGGCTCGCGATCGTCGATATGCTCGACAGGCGCTGGCGCGAGGTTGGCGTACCAAAGGATCCGCTATGTCCGGTCTGCCAAGCCTGAACATCATCGTCGCGGTCGCCGAGGGGCGGCGACTCTATGCCGCGCTCGAAGCGGGAATGGCGGCGGCGGCGCTGGGCCGGCCGGTGCGCATCTTCCTGCAGGGCGAGGCTGCCGCCTTGCTGCGCGATCCGGTCGCTTTTACTGGCGACGAGGCGCGCCGCGCCGCGGGGCAACCCGATCTCGCCTGGCTCGTCGAAGAAGCGATCGCGATGGAGATCGACCTTTTCGTCTGCCAGTCGGGCATGGCGCTCGTCGGCATCGCGGCGACCGAACTGGTGCCGCATGTTCGCGCCGCGGGGCTGGTCAGCTTTCTCGCCGAGATCGGCGCCGACGACCGGCTGATCGTCTATTGAAAACTATGGATTGTCGCAGACCTTGATCGCATCGGGCTCGGGGCGCCTGCCCTCGGGCTCGAAGCGCGCGAGATAACCGCCGGCGTGCTGTTTGTCGTCGTAGGAGACGAGCTTGTAACCCACCGCCTCGAACTCGCAGACGAGCAGGCGGAAGGGCGTGCCATGCTGCGCGATCGGCCGGTCGCCGTCGACGACGAGCACCTGCCCGCCTTTGCGCAATGCCGGGCGCAACCGCCACAGGAAGGCGTAGGGCTCGCCAATCTCGTGATACATATGGACCATGAAGACGCGGTCGAAACTCGCCGCGGGCAGGCGCGGATCGTCGACCGCGCCGAGTTTCAGCGAGACATTGTCGAGCCGCTCGCGCGCGACGCGGTCGGCGAGCCGCTCGATCACCTCGGGAATGATATCCTGCGCGAGGACGCGGCCGCCGATGCCCACACGTTGCGCCAGGCGCACCGTATAATAGCCGTCGCCCGCGCCGATGTCGGCGACGGTCATGCCGGGCCGCACGTCGGCCGAGTTCATGACATCCTCGGCCTCGTTGACGCGGTCGCGCGCTTCCTCGGTCGACCATTTGGTCGAGACCGTCGGCGCGACGGGCCGGTCGGCGGGCGGAAAGTCGCGCGCGGTCTCGGCGCGGTCGCCGCCTTCGTCCCACGGCGCGTCATCGCAGCTGCCGAGCAGCGGCAACAGCGCCAGCGCGGCAAGAGCGGCGACGCGCTTCATCAGTCGATATCTTCCACTTCGACCTTCTCGCCCGTCACCTTCTGCGACAGCGCCGCCGCCATGAAGGGGTCGAGCGCGCCGTCGAGCACGTCGCCGGGGGCGGTCGAGGTGACGCCGGTGCGCAGGTCCTTCACCAGCTGATAGGGCTGGAGGACATAGGAGCGGATCTGGTGGCCCCAGCCGATCTCGGTCTTCGCCTGATATTCGCCCGATGCCGCCGCCTCGCGCTTCTGCAGCTCGGCTTCGTACATCCGCGCCTTCAGCATCCCCATCGCGGTCGCGCGGTTCTTGTGCTGCGACCGGTCGTTCTGGCTGGCGACGACGATGCCCGTCGGGATGTGCGTGATGCGCACCGCCGAATCGGTCGTGTTGACGTGCTGCCCGCCCGCGCCCGAGGCGCGATAGGTGTCGATCTTGAGGTCGCCTTCGTTGATCTCGATGTCGATATTGTCGTCGATCACCGGATAGACCCACACGCTCGAAAAACTCGTGTGGCGGCGCGCCGAGCTGTCGTAGGGCGAGATGCGGACGAGGCGGTGGACGCCGCTTTCGGTCTTCGCATAGCCATAGGCATTTTCGCCCTTCACCAACATCGTTGCCGATTTGATGCCCGCCTGTTCGCCTGCCTGATACTCGACCAGCTCGACCTTCAGCCCGCGCTTTTCGGCCCAGCGGCTGTACATGCGCTGGAGCATTTCGGCCCAGTCCTGGCTTTCGGTGCCGCCGGCGCCCGCATGGACTTCGATATAGGCGTCGTTGGCGTCGGCCTCGCCCGCGAGCAATGCCTTGATCTTGTCCTCTTCGGCGCGCGCGGCGAGGACGCCAAGCGACGCCACCGCCTCGTCGACCATCGCCTCGTCGCCTTCCATCTCGGCAAGCTCGATCAGCTCGGCGGTGTCGGCGCATTCGGTTTCGATCGCGCGCGTCGCGGTGATCGCCTCGTCGAGCCGGCGGCGTTCGCGCATGACCTCTTGCGCCGCCTTGGCGTCGTTCCACAGCGTCGGGTCCTCGACCTTCGCATTGAGCTCATCGAGCCGCCGCACCGCGCGGTCCCAGTCGAGAAAGCGGCGCAGCAGCGCCAGCGCGGCGCCAATCTTGTCGATATGATCCTGCGCTTCGGCGCGCATGTCCTTGCTCCTGAAATATGTTGGTCCCGCCCTTACGGCCTCAGCGGCCGCAGGGGAAGGCGGTGCGCGACGTCAGATGATGCCGCCGCGGTCGTCGAGGAAGTCGCTGTCGGTGCGGCCGGTCGATCCCTTTTGCGACGCGCCGCCGGTTGCCCGCCGCTGCGTCTTGATCGGCTTGATTTCTTCTTCGCGGATCGTCCGGCGCGGTTCGCTTTCGGGCTTGAAGGCTTCCCAGATGATCGACGCCTTCGGATCGGTTCCCGGCCAGCTTCCATAGACGCGTCGGCCCGACTGGCGGTCGATGCGCACCATGCGCACGCCCTTCGGCGCCGAGAAGGGAATCGGCTGGCGATCGGCGAGCGCGGCGAGCGCGAAATCCTTGAAGATCGGCGCGGCATAGCTGCCGCCCTGCGCATAGCCGCCCATGCTGCGCGGCTGGTCGAAGCCGATATACATGCCCGCGATCACGTCGGGCGTGCCGCCGACGAACCAGACATCGTTCGGCCCCGAGGTCGTCCCCGTCTTGCCGAACAGCGGCACATCAAGGTCACGCAGCCGCACCGCGGTACCGCGCTGGACGACGCCTTCGAGCATATGGACGACCTGGTACGCGGTGATCGGGTCCATCAGCTGCTTGCCCGACCTGGCGAAGCGCGGCATCGGGCGGCCGTCCCAATCCTTCTTGTTGCACCCCTCGCACGGTTTCCAATTGGTCGGGAAGACCACCTTGCCGCGCCGGTCCTGCGCATAGTCGATCACGCGCGGCTTGAGCGCGCGACCGTGGTTGGCGAGCATCGCATAGGCATTGGTGATCTTTTCGACCGTCGTCGTTCCGGCGCCGAGCGCGGTCGAGAGATAGGGTTCGTGCTTGCCGATGCCCATCGTCTGGATCGTTTCGACGATCGGTTCCATGCCGACCTGGCTGGCGGTGCGTACCGTCATCAGGTTGCGCGACTGTTCGAGACCCCAGCGCATCGTATGCTCGCCCGAGCCGCCCGAGCCGCCGAAGTTGCGGAAGCATTTGTTGCCGAGGCTGGCGCCCTGATAAACGCAGAAGGGTCCGTCGACGATCATCGTCGCGGGGGTCATGCCATTGTCGAGCGCGGCGGCGTAGACGAAGGGCTTGATCGTCGAACCCGGCTGGCGTTCGGCCTGCGTCGCGCGATTGAACGGCGACAGGCGGACGTCAAAGCCACCCTGCATCGCATAGATGCGGCCCGAATGCGGGCTTTCGACGACCATGCCCCCCGATACTTCGGGGATGTTGCGCAGCGCATAGCTGCTGCCGCCGTTCGATTTGACGACGATCAGGTCGCCGGCGCGCATCGCCGAAAAGGCGCTGCCGCCGGTCTTGCGATAGCCCATCGTCGCGGCGCTCGCGGGCAGCGTTCCGGTGTCGCCATTGGCAAAGCCGATTTGCGCCGCGCTGCCCGATTTCGACAGCACCGCAGCGACGCGCCAATTGTCATAGTCGATGCCGATGAAGCTCGACGCGAGACGGCTCTGCCACTGGTCGTCGGCCTCGATCGTCGCGATCGGCCCCGACCAGCCCTTGCCCGCGTCGTAACGCTGAAGCCCCTTGCGCAGCGCCATGGTGGCGCCCTGCTGCATCTTGCCGTCATAGGGCGTGCGCACCCAGAGGCCGCCGGCATAGACGCTGTGCGGCCCCTTGTCGGCAGTTTCGCCGAACTGGGCGATCAGCTGGCGCCGTACCTCTTCCATATAATAGCCGCCGACCTGCGCGATCGCGGTGTTGCCCGTGTTGGTCAGGCCGAGCGGCATCGCGCGCGCCGCGTCGCGCTGCGCGGTGCTGATCCACCCATTGTCCTGCATCGACCCGAGCACGAAATTGCGCCGCGCGATCGCCTCGCGTTCGAAACGCGCGCGGCCGTATTTTTCGGGCGCCTTGGGCAGGATCGCGAGGAACGCCATCTCGTGCAGCTGGAGCTGGTCGACATCCTTGTCGAAATAGGCGCGGCTCGCCGCCTGCACGCCAAAGCTTCGGCGGCCGAGCGGGATTTCGTTGAGATACAGCTCGAGAATCTGTTCCTTGGTCAGCGCATCCTCGATGCGCATCGCGAGGATCGCCTCGCGCACCTTGCGGCGATAGCTGAGCTCGTTGGTGAGCAGCAGATTCTTCGCGACCTGCTGCGTGATCGTCGATGCGCCGATGGGGCGGCCGCTGTTCGACAGGTTGGTGATGATCGCCGAGGCGATCCCCGGATAATCGATGCCGCCGTGGCTGAAGAAGGTCTTGTCCTCGGCTGCGAGGAAAGAGCGCACCAAAAGCTGGGGATATTCACTATATTCGAGCTGGACGCGGCGTTCGCGGGCATAGCTGTGCACCGGCTTGCCCTCGCCATCGCGGACCATCGTCGGCAGCGGCGGTTCATAGTCGCGAAGCTGATCGACCGACGGCAGGTCGCGCGCGAAAACCACCCAGATCAGCGCAAGAAAGAGGACACCCGCGAGCGCGAGATAGCCGAGCCAGCGGAACCAGCGCCGCGTCCACATATCGCTCAGCCATGCGATGACGGCATTGCTGTCGCGGCGCAGGCGCAGGCGGAAATCGGGCGGACTGTCAGCGGCCATATGTCCCCGCCTCTAAAGCCTGAACCGTCGAAAGGGAAGCGTGCTTGCGGCGAGGTGCGTTTCTACTCCCCTCCCGCTTGCGGGAGGGGTCGGGGGAGGGCTTGTTTCCTCAGCTATATCCGTGACATGCCCTCCCCTAGCCCCTCCCGCAAGCGGGAGGGGGACTTAAGAGGTCGAGCAGCGCCGAACGCAGCATCGCGGCCACTTCGGCGCGCACGGCGCCCGCCGAAACGCGGTCTTCCTCATACAGCATTTCGTCGGCGGCAAAGCCGAGCTCGACCGCCAGCCGCAGCCGCGACCAGAGCATTTTGCGGTCGATGCCGGGAAGATGCGGCGCGCAGGCATCGGCGAGCCGATCGGTCACATGGCGATGCGATTCGAGCCGGACATGGACGAGACGCGGCGTCGCGTGCAGCGCGCGCAAGATCCAGACAGCCCCCGGTTCGGCGCGCGTCACTGCGGCATTTTCGCCCAGCAGATCGCCGATATGATCGGCCATGCCCCCAATCCCGCCGGTTGCATGACGCGCTATCCAGCTTTCGAGCACATCGTTCTGACGCTCCATCAGCCGCCGCCCGAGCGCCTCGATCACCGCATATTTGTCGTCGAAATAGCGATAGAGCGCGGGCGGGGTCAGCCCGGCGCGCGCGGCGATCATGTTCGTCGAAATCCGCTCGAGCCCGGCCTCGGCGAGCAATTCGCCCGCGACGTCGAGCAGGCGTCCCTGCGTCTGCCGCGCGCGGTCCTGCTTCGGCGGCTGGCGGGCGGCGGCGATCACCGCGCGCGACCGCGCGCGCCGACCGGCCAGATGTCGATGAGCGTGTCGCCCGCGACAATATGATAGAAATCATAGAGGTTCACCGTCGGGTCGCAGTGCGGCACGGTCAGGCTGACCGGGTCGCCGGGCGCAAGCTGCGTCCCGATTTCGGGCGCGATCAGCGCGGCGTGCTCGTCGCCCATGAAGGCGAAAAAGGCGGTTTCGGGCGCCCCGCGCTGCACCACCGCGACGCCGCCGTCGGTCGACAGCGACTTGTATCCGGCGTCGATCGTGACGAGCCCCGTATGATTGGCGCTGACGACGCGCGCGTCAACGCTAAGCGAAACCTCGAACGGCGGCGCGGCGCCATCGGCGATGTCGCAATCGAGATATTGCTTGTCCATGAAGACATAGGAACCCGCCTGGAGTTCGGTGAAGACGCCGAGATCGAGGTCGATGCGGTGCGTGCCGGTGCCCGATCCGGTGACGATGGAGGGCGAGAAACCCGCATCGGCGAGTGCCGCGATCACCTCCTGCAGATAGGCGGTGCGCTCGACGATCGCGGCGCGGCGGTCGGCATAGCTTTCGATATGCTGCTGTGACCCGCAGTAGAATTGCACACCGCGATATTCGAGGCTGGGCGCTGCTGCGATCGTCTTCGCGAGCGTTACCGCGGCTTCGGGCGACGCGACGCCGGTGCGCGCGATGCCGGGATCGATGTCGATGATCACGTCGAGCTTTGTTCCGGCCGCCGCCAGCGCCGCATCGATGCGCGCCGCAACGCCCGGATGATCGACGACCGCCATCAGCCCATCGTCGGTGACCGCGAGTTTCGCCAGCCGCTCGATCGCGGCCGGTGCGGCAACGGGCGAGGTGATGAGGATGCCGGTCACCCCGCCCTGGGCGAGCACCTCGGCCTCGCCGATCTTGGCGCAGCACACGCCGACCGCCCCCGCCGCGAGCTGGCGCTTGGCGATGTCGACGCTCTTGTGAGTCTTGGCATGCGGGCGCAGCGCGACGCCGTGATGCGCGGTGAGCGCGGCCATCGCCGCGATATTGCGGTCGAGCGCGTCGACATCGAGCACCAGCACGGGCGTGTTGAGGTCGGCGCGCGACCCCTGCTGGCCGATCAGATGGTCGTGCAATTCACGGTCGGTCGTCATGCGAACAATGTCTCCAGATGCGGATTGAGGAATTTGCCGTGCGGATCGGCGTCGCGGCGCACCGCGGTATAGCGCGCCGCCATCGGATAGAGCGCCGCGACGTCGGCGCGGCTCAGCGTATGACGCTTGGCCCAGTGCGGTCGGCCGCCGGCGCTGCGGAAGATCGCCTCGGCATCGGCGAACAGCGCTGCCCAGGGCATTTTCGCATATTGGTGCATCGAGATCGCGGCGACGGGCCCGGCGTTCATCGGGCTCATCCAGATATCGTCAGCGGCGACGGCGCGATATTCGAAGGGAAAGGTGACCGGCAGCCGTTTCTTGCGGATCCAGCCCACGATCTCGTCCAGCGTCTCAAGCCCGGCGGCGCGCGGCATCTCATACTCCATCTCTTCGAAGCGCAGCGTCCGGTCGGAGGGAAAAATGGCGTGCGCGGGGCCGCGACGGCGACCCGAAATGCCGCTTTTCATCATCAGCCGCTGCAGAATGGGGGTGAGGAACGGCAGCCGCGCCGACATGTCGAGGATGCGCCGAAACGTCGCCTCCTCCATATCGGTCGTGCTCGGCGGCGGATCGCACGGATCGCAGAGGTCGAGCGTTTTCAGAATCACCTCGTCGCTGTGCGGGAAAAACCAGAATTCGATATGGCGGTGCTGCTGTGCCAGCGCGTCATAGCTTTCGCGAATCTCGGCCCAGCGGCGCTTTTCGATCCGCTCGGCGAGGTGGAAGGTCGGGACGACCGCGACCTCGATCTCGGTCGCGACGCCGAACAGCCCGAGCGACAGGCGCTGCGCCTGATAGAGGTCGGCGTTCGTCGCGCTATCGCACCAATGCGCCTCGCCATCGGCGCCGACGAGGCGGAAACCGCGCGCGAAGGTCGAAAGCGAGCCCAGATCGACGCCGGTGCCGTGCGTGCCCGTCGCCATCGCGCCCGCCAGCGACTGCGGATTGACGTCGCCCTGGTTGGCAAGCGCCAGCCCCTCTTCCCACAGCGCCGCGGTCAGCCGGCGAATGCTCCACCCCGCAGGAATGCGCGCGGTCCGGCGGTCGGCGGCGATGTGGATTGTGCCCGTCAGATCGTCGAGGCTGACGATCAATTCGCCCGATTCGCAGAGCGGCATGAAGCTGTGTCCCGCGCCGGTGACGCGCAGCCGGTTCGCGCTGCGGACGAGCGCCGCCAGTTCATCCTCGCTTTGGGGGCGCGCGACCTCGCCGCTCGCGGTGACGCTGCCCGACCAGTTGCTCCACGCCATGCTTCTCTCCCGCAGCGAGCGCGTCGAAGCTGTGCGCCGCGGAAAAGTTAGTCAAGACTATATTTTATGTGCCGAATGGCGGCTTTCGACCGATTTCTGCCGTCAGGCCATGATATATTCGCGCAGAGGCGCAGAGACCGCAGAGAGGATGGTTCTTCTCCTCTGCGGTCTCTGCGCCTCTGCGCGAATTGTTTCAGAAGGCAACTTTCGACCGGAGGCTGCCCAAAAAAAGCGATTGCAGAATGCAGCGCCTAACGTGCCGCGATCTGCCGCGCGAAATGGATCTGCACCGCGTCGCGCACCCCGCGTGCGACCTTTTTCTGGCCCGCGGGCGAGGCGAGGAATTCGCCGTCCTCCTTGTTCGAGATGAAGCCCGTTTCGAACAGGACCGACGGCGTGTCGGGCGCCTTCAGCACGATGAACGAGGCGAAGCGGTGCGCGGTCGTGCGGAATTGGACGTCGCCCGACGCCTCGCGCTGGAGCAGCCGCGCGAAGTCCGACGCGACGTTCATCGTTTCGCGTTGGGTGAGGTCGAGCAGGATCGCCGACACATCGCCGCTGTGCGCGCCAAGATCGACGCCATTGATGACATTCGCCTTGTTCTCGCGCGCGGCCAGCCGCGCCGCCTCGCGGTCGGAGGCGACTTCGGACAGCGTGTAGATCGATGCGCCGCGGGCCTGCTGATTTTCGGCGGCGTCGGCGTGGACCGAAATGAACAGATCGGCCTTCAGCCGCCGAGCGATGCCGTAGCGTTCCTCGAGCACCAGGAAACGGTCGTCCGAGCGCGTAAGCGCGACGCGCACCCGGCCCGAGGCGAGCAGATCGTCACGGATCGCACGCGCGAGCGCCAGCGTAATGTCCTTTTCGCGTTTGCCGCTATGCGGCGAAATTGCGCCAGGGTCGTGCCCGCCATGCCCGGCATCGATCACGACGAGCGGCAGACGGCTGTCCACCGGTCCCTCGATGCGCGGCAGCGCCACCGAAGGCTTCGGTTTTCCGATCGGAACGGTCACGCTGTAGCGTTTTTCGGGCCGTTTGGCGCGGAATTCCGCGAAGGGCCGCAATTGAGGACGCGGGCCGCGTGATACGCGTTCGAACCAATTCACCGAATCGCCGATCGGGATCGCGTCCACCTGCCCCGTCAGCGCCGATGCCGGGGTCACAATCATTCCAAGCAGGACGAGCAGCGGGCTCATGGCGCGTCTATGGCGCCCGGGACGCGCGATGGTCCAGCGCTTATTCGAAACATGACGCCCCCGGCCGCAGAACATGGTGAAAATATCATTAGCTTTGACGCGTGAAAGGCCGGTTAACCGCCGAATAGTCACATTTGATGCGACGTGCATATTTGCAACACCCCTGCATCATCCCATCTTTGTACGGTGGTTGTGGTTGCCGTCGGCACATGCCGATGCTAGCACGCCCTCACTGACGGTGTCGTTCCCGGTGCCGTCCGGCCTTTTGAGGGGAGGGCCTGCTCCGCGAATATGCGGATCATGGCCGCCTTGGTGCCGGACATGCGGGGAAGGGCGACCTGCCGCCAGTCCACCCGGTTGACCGGACAGTCGGGGCGTGCGCATCACGCCCGCCCTGCCCGCCCGCTCATCCCGTAACAGGTTGATGCCGCATGAGGCTTGCCATGCCCTCTTCTGATCCCGACGCGGGCGCTTTCGCCCCGGCCGTCGCCGGATTTGAAGACCGCATGCGCGTCCAGGACCGGACGCAGGCTCCTTTCGGCAATAACGTCTTTTTTCTTTTCACCCGTATCCGCCGCGGCCCGCCCTCGGGCAGGTTCGCGGGATTTTTTGATGGCGCGCTAAGGCGCGCTTGGAGTGTATCTAATGACCACGCGCATGTTGATCGACGCGCGGCACCGGGAAGAAACCCGGGTCGCCGTCACCAAGGGAAACCGAATCGAGGAGTTTGATTTCGAGTCCGCCGAGCACAAGCAGCTCAAGGGCAATATCTATCTGGCCAAGGTTACCCGTGTCGAACCGTCGCTGCAGGCGGCGTTCGTCGAATATGGCGGCAACCGCCACGGCTTCCTCGCCTTCAGCGAAATCCACCCCGATTATTACCAGATTCCGAAGGAAGACCGTGACGCGCTGCTGCGCGAAGAGGCCGAGCATGCCGCCGCCGCCGCGCAGCGCGCCGAGGAAGATCTCGACGAGCTCGAAGGCGATGTCGCCGACGTCGAATATCACGACGAGGACGAGAATGGCGACAATCGCGGCGATCGGGACGACGACCGTGACGATCACGACGATGGGCACGACGATGGGCACGACGACCATGATGATCGCGACGACAATGGCGATGCCGAGAATGGCGACGCCGAAGAAGGCCGAGAAGGAAACGGGGATGGCCGCGGCGACCGTCGGGGGCGTGGCCGTGGGCGCGGAAACAACAACCGCAAGGGCGGCCGCGGACGCAGCCGCCGCAATGACGACGAAGACGGTGAAAACCGCATGTCGCTGCGCCGCCGCTACAAGATTCAGGACGTCATCCGTCGCCGTCAGGTGATGCTGGTCCAGGTCGTCAAGGAAGAACGCGGCAACAAGGGCGCCGCGCTCACCACCTATCTGTCGCTCGCCGGCCGCTACTGCGTGCTGATGCCGAACACGATGCACGGCGGCGGGATCAGCCGGAAGATTTCGAACGGCGCCGATCGCCGTAAGCTGAAGGCGATGATCGACGAACTCGCGCTGCCGCCGACGATGGGCTGCATCGTCCGCACCGCGGGGATGAGCCGCACCAAGGTCGAGATCAAGCGCGACTTCGACTATCTCGCCCGCCTGTGGGACGAGATTCGCCAAAAGACGCTCGAATCGAGCGCACCGGCGCTGGTCCATTCGGACAGCGACCTGGTCAAACGCGCGATCCGCGACATCTATCATAAAGACATCGAGGAAGTGCTCGTCGAAGGCGACGAGGGCTACAAGGCGGCGAAGCAGTTCATGAAGCTGCTGATGCCGAGCCACGCGCGGCGCGTGAAGCAATATGCCGACCCCGTGTCGCTTTATCAGCGTTATGGCGTCGAGGATCAGCTTGCCGGGATGCTCAATCCCGTCGTCCAGCTGAAATCGGGCGGCTATCTGGTGATCAACCCGACCGAGGCTTTGGTGTCGATCGACATCAACTCGGGCCGCTCGACGCGCGAGCATAATATCGAGCAGACCGCGCTCAGCACCAACCTCGAGGCTGCGCACGAAATCGCGCGCCAGTTGCGTCTGCGCGATATGGCCGGGCTGGTCGTGATCGACTTCATCGACATGGATCATGGCTCGAACGTCCGCAAGGTCGAGCGCGCGATGAAGGATGCGCTGAAGAACGACCGCGCGCGCATCCAGGTCGGCCGCATCTCGGGCTTTGGCCTGATGGAGATGAGCCGCCAGCGCCTGCGCACCGGCGTGCTCGAAGCCTCGACGCGCCCCTGCCCGCATTGCGAAGGCACCGGCCTCGTCCGCACCGCCTCGTCGGCGGGCCTCAGCGCGCTGCGCCTGATCGAAGAGGAAGCCGCACGCGGCAAGGGCAACAAGATCACCCTGCGCGCGAGCCAGGAAGCGACCTTCTATCTGCTCAACGAAAAGCGCCGCGAACTGCGCGAGATCGAAGAGCTGTACGGCGTCACCGTCGAAATCCTGCCCGACGGCGAGACCGAGGGCGCGCGCATGGCGGTCGAGGTCAGCGGCCCGCCGCCGATCGCCCGCCGCAGCTTCGCCCCGATCGCCCCGATCGAGGACGATGACGACGACGATTATCCCGAGGACGAGGAAGAAGAAGCCGAAGAAGAGGCCGCCGAAGAGCGTCCCGCGCGTTCGCGTGACCGCGAAGAAGGCGCGCGCGAGCGCGAGGAAGGCGATGCCGACGGCGAAGGCCGCAAGCGCCGCCGCCGCCGCCGTCGTGGCCGCCGTGGCCGCCGCGACGAAGAAGGCAATGAAATCCCCGAAGGTGGCGAAGGCGGCGACGATCGCGATGGCGACCGCGCCGATGCCGAGGAAAGCGAAGCCGCGCCGGCCGAAACCGTCGAGGCCGCTCCCGAGGCGGACGTCGAGGAAGCCGAAGCCAAGCCGCGCCGCCGCCGTGGCGGACGCGGCCGCAAGCCCAAGGTCGATGCGGTTGAGACCGCCGACGACGCTGTAGCCGAAGCGGAAGCAGCGCCGGTCGAGGTGGTCGAAGCCGCCGAACCCGTCGCGGAAGAAGCTCCGACCGCCGAGGAAAAGCCGAAGCGCAAGCGCGCACCGCGCAAGACCAAGGCTACCGCGGCTGCCGAAGCCGAAGCTGCGGAAACCGCCGAAGCACCCGTAGTCGAAGCGCCCGCCGTCGAAGCTCCGCTCGAAGCCGAAGCCGAACCCGCTAAGCCTGCGCCCAAGAAACGCGCGAGCCGTGCCAAGAAGGCCGTCGCTGCCGAAGCCGCACCCGAAGTCGCCACGACGCGCGAGGCCGAGCCGGTCGCCGCCAATGGCGAAGAGGATGGCGAAGGCCCCGACGGCGAACCGCGCCGCGGCTGGTGGCAGCGCACGTTCGGCAATTAACCGGCAAAGCCGATCGGGTGGCAACCGATTGGCGGCCACCCGTCGCAGAAATTGCAAGCTGACCTTGCGTCCGCGCGACCTGACCCCCAATAAGCCCCCATGGCTTCACTCGGGGTTCAGGCGCGCGGCGCAAGAGAGGCGGGAATGACCGCTTTCCCGCCGCAGGCCGCGTTCGCGGCGCAAAGACTGCGCTCCATTTTCCGTATCGCGCTGACATTGCTCGCGATGTTCGCCATTGCAATGCGCCCGGCGGCGGCGCAGTCGATCCTGCGCGACGCCGAAACCGAAGCTTTGTTCCAGGACATGATGGACCCGTTGCTCGTCGCCGCGGGGCTCAAGCCCGGGCAGGTGCGCGTCCATCTGCTCGGCGACCGCAGCATCAACGCCTTCGTCGCCGGAAGCCAGGACATCTATGTCTTCAGCGGGCTGATCGAGGCCGCCGACAGCGCCGAAGAGGTGCAGGGTGTGCTCGCGCACGAACTCGGCCACGTGATGGGCGGCCACGCAATCCGCGTCAACGAAGGCGCCAAGACCGCGACGGGCATCTCGCTGCTCAGCCTGTTGCTCGGCGCCGCGGCGATCGCGGCGGGCGCCGGCACGGCCGGCATGGGTGTCATGATGGCGGGCCAGCAGGCCGCGCTCGGCAAGTTTCTCGCGTTCAGCCGTGTCCAGGAATCGACCGCCGACGCCGCGGGCGCGCAATATCTGTCGACGGCGGGGATCAGCGGCCGCGGCAGCCTCGCCTTTTTCAAGAAACTGCAGAATCTCGAGTTCCGCTACGGGGTCAAGCAGGACGATGATCAGGCTTATGGCCGCACGCACCCGATGTCGGGCGACCGCATCCAGACGCTGCGCGAAGTCTATGTCATCGATCCGGCATGGGAAAAGCCCGCCGATCCGAAAATCGAGGCGCGCTTCCAGCGCATCAAGGCGAAGCTGTCGGGCTATATGGCCGAGCCCGAGCGGACGCTGCGCAAATTCCCCGAGAGCAACACGACGATCCCGGCGCGCTACGCCCGCGCCTATGCGTGGCACAAGAGCGCCTATCCGCAAAAGGCGCTGACCGAAGTCGAGGGTCTGCTCGCGAGCAATCCCAGCGATCCCTATTTCCTCGAACTCGAGGGCCAGGTGCTGCTCGAATCGGGGCGCCCCAAGGAAGCGATCCCCGCGCTGCGCAAGGCGGTCAGCCTGTCGCGGTCGCAGCCGCTGATCAGCGCGACACTGGGCCATGCGCTGATCGCGACCGAGGATCCGGCGAATTATGCCGAGGCCGAGAAGGTTCTGAAAACCGCCGTCGCGCTCGACAATCAAAATCCGTTCGCCTGGTATCAGCTGGGAATCGTTTACGCCAACAAGGGCGATCAGGCGCGCGCGGCGCTCGCCTCGGCGGAACGTTATCAGCTTGAGGGTGGACAGGCGTCGCTCGCGCTGCGTAATGCCGAAATGGCGATGCAGGGTTTGCCCCAAGGCTCGCCCGACTGGATCCGTGCACAGGATATTTCGCTGGTCGCTCGCGCCGAGGTGGAACGCGAGCGCAAACGGCGTTAGTTTCGGGTGAAGATAGGGGCGACGCGTCGCATTTCCGTGATGCTCGAGGGCAATAAGTGACTGATAGAAAAGACGATTATTACCAGCCGTGGCTGCGCGACCCCGCGCCGACGCCGAGTGGCGGCGCACCGGCGCACGGCGAAGGTTTGGCGAAGCCAAAGGACGAGCCGCCCGTCGGCATCGACCTGACACGATACAGCGCCCCCGAAAAACCGCGCGATCCACTGGTGAAGCCCGAGGCGATCAAGGCCGGGGCGGCGAACCTGTGGGACCGCATCCAGCGCGGCGCCGAAGCCTTTGCCGACTGGACGATCGGCGTCGGCGACCGCGCCGACATTCCCGCGCGCGTCGAAGCGATGGAAATTCCGCGCCGCTCGCGCGAACTCGCGGCAAAGACGGGTGCCCTCACCGCGCGCGCCGCGCGGGCGGCGGGACGCGGATCGGCGCAGGCCGGACGCGCGGTTGCCAAGGCCAGCGGCGAGACATGGGACAAGATGGCGCTCGGCGACAGGGCCCGGAAGCTGTCGAGCGAGGCCGGGCGCGGGCTCGGCGAAGTCGCGGGCAAGACCAAGGCGGGCGTCGTCGACATCGCCAAGGCGAGCGGCGAAAGCCTTCGCGACGGCATCGGCGATGCCGCAAGCAAGCTCCGCCCCGCACCGCGCGAGGACCTGAAGCCGCCGCCATCGGGCCTCGAACAATTGCTCGCGCGCGAGGAAACCGCCGCCGCGCAGGCGAACGCGCCCGACCTGCCGCTGTTCGCAGGCGACGCTGCGATTCCGGCGGTGGCGAAGCCCGCGCCGGCCGATTCGGCGAGCGCGATGGAAGGCGACGATCGCTCGCCGATTGCGCAGCCGGTGAAAAATACTGCGAATACCAAGGCGATGCCCGCGCGGGGCTTGCCGCAAGTGAAGGGGATGGGGATGGAAGGCGTTTCAACGCGCGCATGGGGGCTGGCGCTTGGCGGCATATTGTTCCTCGCCATCGTCTTCTGGCTCGGCGGCCGCTTCGGCGGCGGGATGAGCAAAGCCGAGGTCGAAACGATCGTCGCCGACTATATCAAGGCGAACCCGCAGATCATTCCCGAGGCGCTGGAGGCGCAGCGCAATGGCGAGATCGCCAAGGCGATCGACGCGATCCGCCCCGCGCTCGAAAAGCCCTATGCCGGTGCATGGGCGGGCAACGCCGATGGCGACGTCACCTTGGTGGTGTTCACCGACTATGCGTGCGGTTTCTGCCGCGCGAGCGTGCCCGACGTCGATCGGCTGATCCGCGAGGACAAAAGGCTGAAGGTCGTGTTCCGCGAACTGCCGATCATCGCGCCGCAGAGCCGCGACGCCGCGATCATGGCGCTCGCCGCGGCGCGGCAGGGCAAATATGACGCCTTCCACCACGCGATGTTCGCGGCGGGTTCGCTCGACAAGGCGGCGATCGCCGCAGCAGCGGCCAAGGTCGGCGTCGTCACCGACGGCACCGCCGACGCGACCGCGAACGAGGCGCTGTTCCAGCGCGAACTCGACAGCAACCTCGCGATCGCGACCCAGTTGCAGCTCAACGCCACCCCGACGTGGATCGTCGGCAACCAGCTGTTCCAGGGGCAGATCGGTTATGACGCGTTGAAGCAAGCCGTCGCGAAAGCCCGCGCGGCGAAAAGCTGAGGACGATCGAGGAGGAAATGATCGACAAAGTGCTGGAATTTCCCTCCTCGTCATTCCCGCGAAGGCGGGAATCCCGCTTCCTCCCGTCGTTTCGCAATAGAGCGTCGGCGAAGGATGCCCGGCCGCCGAGCGGGATTCGCGCCTTCGCGGGAATGACGAAATTTTCGCGATGACCGCGACCGTCTCCCACGATGAAGCGCTCGCCAACGCCCGCCGCCTGCTCAGCGGCGAACCCGGCGCCGCGCTGGCGCAGGCGCAGGCGATCATCGAGGCGGTTCCCACATCGGCGGCCGCGCACCGGCTCGCCGCGCATGCCCTCCGCGCCCTGAACCGCGAGGCGGAAGCGCAGGCGGCGGCGCTCGCCGCGGTCGGCGCGACAATCCACGACGAAGCGATGGTCGATGCCGCGCTCGCGCTCGCCGAAGACCGGCTGCCCGATGCCGAGGGGGCGCTGCGCCAGCGGCTGCGCGAAGATGCGACCGATGTCGCCGCGATCCGCATGCTCGCCGAGGTCGCGGGGCGTATCGGACGTTATGACGATGCCGAGAAGCTGCTGTCGCGCGCGCTGGAGCTTGCGCCCGATTTCGGCGCCGCGCGCGCCAATCTCGCGACCGTCTATTACAAGCAGAACCGCTTCGCCGACGCCGCCACGACGCTCGATGCCGTCCTCGGCGACGACCCCGACAATCCCGCGCATGCGAACCTCCGCGCCGCCGCGCTCGGCCGCATCGGCGGTTATGACGAGGCGCTCGCGCTTTACGAGGAACTGACGCGCCGTTTCCCCGACCATGCAAAATTGTGGATGAGCTATGGCCATATGCTCAAGACCGTCGGGCGGCAGGACGACAGCATCGCCGCCTATCGCCGCGCGCTTGCCGCCGATCCGGGGCTCGGCGAGATCTGGTGGAGCCTCGCGAACCTCAAGACGATCCGCTTCGACGCGGAGGACCGTGCCGCGATGGAGGCGGCGCTTGTCGCCGCCGCCCCGAATAATACGCAAGCGGCGCTTGTCGCCGCCGAGCCCGATCGCGACGCGCGCGCCGACGACCGGCTGCACCTGCATTTTGCGCTCGGCAAGGCGTATGACGATGCCGCCGAGCATGAACCGGCGTTTCGCCATTATGCCGCGGGCAACGCGATCCGCTCCGCCCAGCTCGGCTATCGCGCCGCCGAAACCAGCGCCGCGGTCGATGCGATCATCACCGCCTGCACCCCCGGATTTTTCGCTGTCCGCGCCGGTGCGGGCGACCCCGCGCCCGATCCGATCTTCATCCTCGGCATGCCGCGCGCCGGATCGACGCTGATCGAACAAATCCTCGCGAGCCATTCGGCGATCGAAGGCACGATGGAGCTGCCCGACATCCCCGCGCTCGCGCTCGGCCTCGGCCGCGAGGCTTATGACGACGGCCGCCGCTGGATCGAGGCGCTGGCCGAAACGCCGCCCGAACGGCTCGCCGAACTCGGTGCGGCCTTCCTCCAGCGCACCGCGGTACAGCGCAAGACGGCCAAGCCCTTCTATATCGACAAGCTGCCGAACAACTGGCTCTACACCGCCTTCATCCGCCTGATCCTGCCCGGTGCGAAGATCATCGACGCGCGGCGTGCGCCCCTCGATTGCTGCTTTTCGAACTTCCGCCAGCATTATGCGAAGGGTCAGGCGTTCAGCTACGGCCTCGCCGACGTCGGCGCCTATTACCGCGATTATGTGCGGCTGATGGCGCATATCGACGCGGTGCAGCCGGGCCGCGTCCACCGCGTGATCCACGAGGCGTTGCTCGACGATCCCGAGGCCGAGGTGCGCGCCATGCTCGCCTTTCTGGATCAGCCCTTCGAGGATGCCTGCATGGCGTTCCACACCAACGCGCGCGCGGTGCGCACCGCGTCGAGCGAACAGGTGCGCAAACCGATCAATCGCGACGGCGTCGGGCAATGGCAACCCTATGAAAAATGGCTCGATCCGCTGAAACAGGCGCTCGGCTCCGTTCTCGACGCCTATCCCGCCATTCCCGCCGATTTCGGCTAGGCCCCACGCGACAAAACGTTGCCTTTCGGCAACAGCGGACGACATTTTCGACCAACGACCGCACCGCCCCGCCAACAATGCTTGCGCTTGCGCTGCACTGCGTCATTCTCGCGTCACATGGCTGTCATGTGAGGGGGATTCCATGCGGAAACTATCGGCAGTATTGACCAAAAGCGGCGCGTTCCTGCTCGGCAGCACGATCCTGTGCACGTCGGGAACCGCGCTGGCCCAGCAAAGCAACACCAACGACGACCGCGACATCGTGGTCACCGCTTCGAAGCGCGAAGAAAATCTGCAGGATGTGCCGCTGGCGATCACCGCGATCGGGACCGAGCGGCTCGACGAGCTGCAGGTCAAGGAGTTCCAGGACGTCGTCAAATTCCTGCCGTCGGTGACGATCCAGACGCTAGCGCCGGGGTTCAGCCAGGTCTATTTCCGCGGCGTCGCGTCGGGCGAGAACGCCAACCACTCGACCTCGCTGCCGACCGTCGGCACGTATCTGGACGAAATGCCGATCACGACCATCCAGGGCGCACTCGACATTCATACCTATGACCTCGCGCGCGTCGAAGCGCTCGCGGGGCCGCAGGGCACGCTTTATGGCGCGAGCTCGATGGCGGGTACGATCAAGCTGATCACCAACAAGCCCGATACCAGCGGCACCTATGGCTCGGTGGGGCTCGAACTCAACAGCGTCACGCGCGGCGGCATCGGCGGCGTTGCCGAGGGCTTCATCAACGCCCGGATCAGCGATCGCGCCGCGCTGCGCCTCGTCGGCTGGTATCGCCGCGATGCGGGCTATATCGACAATATCGCGGGGACGCGCGTCTATCCGATCAGCCAGAACACCGATACCGATGGCGACGGCGAGAATGACACGGTCATCAACCTGCCCGGCGACGACATCACGCAGAACAACGCCGATCTCGTCGAAAAGGATTATAACACCGTCGACACCTATGGCGCGCGCCTCGCGCTCGGCATCGAACTCGACGACGACTGGACGATCCGCCCGACCTTGATGGGGCAAATCCAGAAAGCGAACGGCAGCTTTGCCCAGGAACGTTCGTCCGCGGTGACGCGCAGCCTGCAGACGGTGCAGTATAATCCCGAACGCAGCGACGACAAATGGATCCAGGCCGCGCTGACGATCGAGGGCAAGATCGGCAATTGGGACCTGACCGTCACCGGCGGGCACCTGCGCCGCAAGACGCTGACGGACAGCGACTATTCGGATTATGCCTATTTCTACGACGCGCTCTTCGGCTCGGCGGTCTATCTTTATGACAATGCCGGCGACCAGATCAGCCCGAACCAATATATCCAGGGCATCGACCGCTATCGCCGGAACTTCGGCGAAATCCGCGTCGCCTCGCCCGCCGACGCGCGCATCCGCTTCATCGGCGGGCTGTTCTACCAGCGCCAGTCGCACAATATCGAGCAGCATTATATCATCGACAACCTGTCCGACGATCTTCAGGTGCCGGGCACCGTCGACAATATCTGGCTGACCAAGCAGCAGCGCGTCGACCGCGACTATGCGGCGTTCGGCGAGCTCAGCTTCGACATCACCGACAAATTGACGCTGACCGGCGGCGGGCGCCTCTACAAGTTCGACAACAGCCTCGTCGGCTTCTTTGGCTATAACAACCCGGGTTACAGTAGCAATCCGGTCTATGCGTGCCAGGGACCGGCGGTTGTCGACGGATCGCCGTGCACCAACCTCGACAAACGGACGAAGAAGACCGACTTCATCCACAAGCTGAACCTGACGTACAAGTTCACCGATGATGTGATGATGTATGCAACCTGGTCGCGCGGCTTCCGCCCCGGCGGGATCAACCGGCGCGGCTCGCTGCCGCCCTATGGTTCCGACACGCTCGACAATTACGAACTGGGGTGGAAGACCAGTTTCGGTCCGGTTCGTTTCAACGGCGCGGTGTATCAGCAGGATTGGAAGAATATCCAGCTCTCCTTCCTCGGCGCCAACGGGCTCAGCGAAGTCCGCAACGCGGGCATCGCGCGCATTCGCGGGGTCGAGGCCGATGTCAGCTACCGGTCGGGCGGCTTCTCGCTCGGCATGGGCGGCAGCTATAACGACGCGACGATCCGCCGCGATTTCTGCGCCATCGCGAATGCCGATTTCGATTGCACGACGCCCGACAACAGCCTGCTCGCCCCATCGGGGTCGCGTCTGCCGGTCACCGCGAAATTCAAGGGCAACGCCGTCGCGCGCTATGAATTCCCGATCAGCGGACTCGATGGCCACGTCCAGTTCGCGGCAAACCATATCGGCAAAAGGCGGTCCGATCTGCGCACGCTTGAAAATGACATCGTCGGCAATTTCAAAGCCTATACGACCGCCGACTTCAGCATCGGCGTGAAGGGCGAAGGCTGGGATGCCGAGCTGTTCGCGACAAACCTGTTCGACAGCCGCGGCGTGATCAACAGCGCGGTGCAGTGCGGCGAGACGGTGTGCGGCGACGGCGATGGCCTTACCCCGGGCGGCGGGGTCTTCTACGACAATGTCATCCGCCCGCGCCTGATCGGCATCAAGGTGAGCAAGGACTTCTGAGCGGCCCATTGAGGGGACGGCGCGAGATGCATCGCGCCGCCCCTCGGCTATCCCCCATGCGGGGGATGGACGAACAGACCCCGATCGGACGGTATCGGCGCCAGGGTCGATCGCGACGGGGGATAGAGGATGGGAACCAGCTTCGCATGGCAGAGATGATGACCGCAGGCGTCAGGCCCGCCCAAAAGCTTGGCCTTTCGATGTGTGTCGCGCTCGTCATGGGCAATATGATCGGGTCGGGGGTGTTCCTCCTCCCCGCCAGCCTTGCGCCGTTCGGCTGGAACGGCGTGGCGGGGTGGGTCATCACGATCGCCGGCGCGCTGGCGCTCGCGGTGGTTCTCGCGCGGCTGACCGTCGCCTTTCCGCACGCGAGCGGGCCGACCGCCTTCGTCCGGCTCGCCTTCGGGCGCATCCCCAGCTTCATGATCGGCTGGGCCTATTGGGTGTCGGTGTGGACCGCCAATGTGACGCTCGCGGTCGCCGCGGTCAGCTTCCTCAGCCTTTTTGCACCCGCGCTCGGCGAGCATATGGCGCTCTCGACGCTCGCGCTGATCTGGATCGTCACCGCGATCAACTGGCGCGGCGCGCGCGCGGCGGGCCGTTTCCAGATCGTGACCCTGCTCATCAAACTGATTCCGCTGCTGACCGTGATCGTCCTGATACCGATCGCGTTCGGCAGCGAGACGCCCGTCGTCACGACGCCCTTCCCGGCCGAGGGACTTTCGCTGACGGCGGTCAGCGGATCGGCGATCCTCACATTATGGGCGCTGCTCGGTTTCGAATCGGCGAGCGTCGCGACCGACAAGGTCAAGGACCCGGTCGTCACCATCCCGCGCGCGACGATCATCGGCACGCTGGCGACAGGCATCCTCTACCTGATCGTCTGTTCGGCGGTCGCGCTGATGCTGCCGGCGGACAAGGTCGCGACGTCCGACGCGCCCTTCGCCCTGTTCGCCGAAACCTATTGGGGGCACGGGCCGGCGCTGTTCATCGCCGCCTTCGCCGCGATCAGCGCGATCGGGGCATTGAACGGCTTCACGCTGATTCAGGCCGAACTGCCGGCAACGCTCGCGCGCCAGGGCCTGTTTCCCGCGTGGTTCGCGCGCACCAACCGCCACGGCACGCCCGTCGCCGCGCTGCTGATCGCAAGCACCCTCGCGACCGCGTGCGTCGTCCTGAACAGCAACAAATCGACCGCCGAGATGTTCACCTTCATGGCGATCCTGTCGACCTCGGTGACGCTGTGGCTCTACCTCTCCTGCGCGGCAGCCGCGCTGCGTCTGCGCGTCGCGATACCGGTCGCCCTCATCGGCCTCGCCTATTCGGTCTGGACGCTCTGGGGCGCGGGGCTGAACGTCAGCGCGATGAGCCTCATCCTGATGGTCGCGGGGTTGCCGCTCTATTGGTGGACACGCGGCTCGGCGCCCGCCTCAACGCCATCTGGGAGCGAAGAAACCCCGGTCGCGTAGGATGACCTGCGCCGCATTATGCCCCGGCGCGCCGGTGACCCCGCCGCCCGGATGCGTGCCCGCGCCGCACATATAGAGGCCCTTCAACGGCCCGCGATAAGCGCCGTTGCCGAGCACCGGGCGCGCCGACCACAGCTGGTCGAGGCTCATATTGCCGTGCATGATGTCGCCGCCGACCAGCCCGAACTTGCGTTCGAGCCCCTTGGGGCTGAGGATCTGGCGCCCGACGATCGAGGCGCGGAAGCCGGGGGCATGCGCCTCGACCGTGTCGATGATCGTATCGGCCGCCTTGCCCTCTTCCGCATCCCAGTCGCGGCCGTCTGGAAGCTCGGGCGCGAATTGCTGGCAGAACAGGCTGGCGACATGCTGGCCCGGCGGCGCGAGGCTGTCGTCGATGGTCGACGGGATGAGCATTTCGACGATCGGCTTCTTCGACCAGCCGTACTGTTTCGCGTCGAGGAAAGCGCGATCCATATAGTCGAGCGTCGGGGCGATGATGATCCCCGACTGATGATGTTCGCCCGGTTCGGGGAGGCAGGTGAAGCGCGGCAGTTCGCTGAGCGCGACATTCATGCGGAAGGTGCCGCTGCCCGCCTTGAACGCCTTGATCCGGCGGCGGAACTCGGGGGCAATATCGCCGTCGTCGAACATCCGTTCGTAAAGTAGCTTGGGCCCGACATTGGCAATCACGCGCGCAGCCGCGATTTCCTCGCCGCCGACCAGCTTCACCCCTACCGCCTTACCGCCATCGACGAGAACCTTGTCGACCGGGCTTTCAAGGCTGATCTCGACTCCGAGCTGGGTGCACACTTTCGCCATCATCTGCGTGATCGCGCCCATGCCGCCGACGCTGTGGCCCCACGCGCCCTTCTTGCCGTTCACCTCGCCGAAGACGTGATGGAGGAGGACATAGGCGCTTCCCGGCGTATCGGGGCTGGCGTAGTTTCCGACGACCGCGTCGAATCCGAAGGCCGCCTTGACCGCTTCGCTCTCGAACCAGCTGTCGAGGAAGGTGCGCGCCGACTTGGTGAAGAGTTCGAGCACGTCGCGCTGCTGCGACAGGCTGAGCTTGGTCAGCCCGCGCCCCTGCCGCGCCGCGTCGATCAGCGTCTTGAAACCGTCGCCGACATTCGGGGGCGATTTGAGCGCGAGATCGCGGAGCACGTCGGCCACACCTTCGAGCATGTCATAATATTCGGGAAGGCGCGCGGCGTCGTGCGCCGAGAAGCGCGCGAATTCCTTTTGGGTGCGTTCGAGCCCGCCGCCGAGCTTAAGGTAGCCACCATCCTGCTGCGGCAGGAAGTTGCTGATCGGCCGCTCGATGACGCGATAGCCATGATCGGCGAGCCTCATGTCGGCGATGACCTTGGGCTGGAGCAGGCTGACCGTGTAGCTCGCGACCGAATTACGGAACCCCGGCGCGAACTCCTCGGTCACCGCCGCGCCGCCGACGACGTCGCGCGCCTCGACGATACGCACCTTCAGCCCGGCCTTCGCGAGATAGAAGGCGCAGACGAGGCCGTTGTGGCCGGCGCCGATAATCAGCGCGTCATAGGCTTTGGTCATGAAAAGTCTTTCGCAAGCGGGGATGGGACATGCTGGCGCCGGGGACCCCGGCGCGGGCGAGCAACAGACCCGCGACCATGCCGACGGGGCCGCCGCCGACGATGATGACTGGGTGAACCTCAGCCATAACGATCTCCGTTCGTGTCGAGCGAAGTCGAGACACCGTGAGGCAGTGCGCTCCCGATGGGCATCTCGGCTTCGCTCGATGCGAACGGGGATATTATTGTCATGCCCGGCTCCAACCCGGCGGCGGGGCATGTTCCAACCGCGCCTCGGGGATCAGTTCGCGCATCCGCGAACAGAAATGCTTGAGGCACACTTCCTTGTCGCTGAGCGGTCCCATGGTGAAGCTCTTCGACTGCATCCCCATCTGGACACGCGTGATCAGCTCGGTGTCTTCGGCATTGACCTGACGGTTGATGCGCCAGTTCAAATAGCGCGCGGCCTTCATTTCGCGGCGCTCGTCGGGAAGGACATAGCTGATCTCGCGGATCAGGCACGTCGTCGGGCCGGTCGGCAACCACTGCATGAAATCGACCTGATCGGGATAGATGTCGAACGCGACATTGGGCCAGAGCTTGAAATAGAGCCAGTGGCGCTGGTTCGCTTGCGGAAGATGCGGCACCGGGGGCAATAGTCTTTGGTACATCCGTTCGGACCAGTTCACCGACGGCCGGTCGATCAAATCGCCCCACATGCGGTCGACATTGTCCTCGGCCTCGACGCCATAGCTTTTGCCGAACAGGCGGGTGAGGCCGGGGTGCGCGACGGGGATATGGAGGCCGTCCGAATAATTGTCGCCGACATTCTTCCAGTTGACGGCGCGCGGGCGCAGCGTGACGCGGCCGAGCGCGCCGAGTTCCTCGAAGCGATAGGCGGCGACCTGCGCCTCATAAGGCGCCATCATCGACGCGACCGACGGGCCGCCATCGTCGTCGAGCCGCACGAACCAGAAGCCGCGCCATTGCTCCAGCCCGACGGGAACAAGCCCCGCCTTGCCCTTGTCGAGCGTCGGATAGCTTGCGCTGTCGGGAACGCCGGTCAGCCGGCCGTCGAGTTCGTAGGTCCAGGCGTGGTAGGGGCAGACGAGCTTCTTCGCGCAACCGACCGCGCCGTCGACAAGCCGCGAGCCGCGATGGCGGCAGACATTGGTGAAGGCACGCACATTGCGGTCGGTGCCGCGCACCAGAATCACGCTCTCGTCGCAATAGTCGATGCTGTGCCAGTCGCCGACGTTCGGAATGTCGCTGTCGTGGCAGACGACCTGCCAACTCGGACGGAAGATGCGTTCCATTTCAGCGGTATAGAAATCGGGATCGCTGTACGTCCAGGCGGGCAGCGACCAGCCGTCGAGCGGGTCGAGATGCGAATCGCGAAGGGGTGCAGTTGCCATGTCTCGTTCCTTGTTGTACATACGTATAACAAAATGACTGCCGCTCGCCAAGCCTTTACGCGCGAAAGCGCCGACGCCCGCCGCGCCGGCCTGATCGAAGCGACCGCAGCGGTGCTGGCCGAGCATGGGCTGGCGGGAACGAACGTCCGCGCGATCTGCGCGAAGGCGGGTGTGTCTCCGGGGCTGCTGCGCCACTATTTCGGCGGCATCGACGATCTGGTCGCCGCGACCTATCAGGCGACGAGCGACCGGATGGACGCGATTTTCGCGGGGGCGGTCGAGGGGGCGGGGAGCGATCCGCGTGCGCGGCTGGGCGCCTACCTCACCGCCAGCTTCCGCCCGCCGGTGACCGATCCCGAACTGCTCGGCGCATGGACCGCCTTCTGGGCGCTCGCGCGCAGCGACGTGCGCATGGCGGCAATCCACGCGGAAAGTTACGCCGGCTATCGCGCCCGGCTTGGCGAATTGCTGATCGCGTGCGGCGCGGCCGACGCCGAAAGGCTGGCGATCATGCTGACCGCGATGGTCGACGGGCTGTGGCTCGAACTGTCGCTCGACGCCGAAAGCTTCGGCGCCGAGGCGGCAGTCGCGATGGTCGAACGCGCGGTCGCTGCGCTCGTCTGACGTTTATTTCGACAGATCGCGCAGCAAACTGTCCCAATGCGCGAGCGCGGGGGCGATCGCGTCGACGGGCACGCGCTCGTTGAGGCCGTGCGCGTAGCTGTCGCTTGCTTTCGAGAAGAGACCCGCGACACCATAGCTTGGCACGCCCTGAATGCGGAAATGATAGCTGTCGGTCGCGCCCGCGCTCATCGACGGGATGATCGGCAGCCCCGGCGCGCGCGCATGCACCGCCTTCGTCACTGCTGCGACGACGTCGGGGCGCAGCGGCGAGGCATCGCTCGCGCTCGCGTCGGGATCGGTCTTCACCTGGACCGCCGGGTCGGCGATCGCTTTTTCGAGCTCGGCGCGCACCGTTTCGACCGGCACGCCGGGAAAGATGCGGCAGTTGATGTTCGCGGTCGCGCGCTGGGGAAGCGCGTTCTCGGCATGGCCGCCCTTGGTCAGCGTCGGCACGCAGGTGGTGCCGATCTGGCCGACATATTCGGGATCGGCGCGGATCGCGGCGATTGCCTTCGCGTCCGACGGGTTCGCTGCAAATGCCTTCAGCGCCGAACCGATGTCGCCGCCGACCTGATCGGCGACGATCGGCATGCCGACCTTGGTCAGCTCATTCTGCTGCGGCGTGAAGCGATAGGCGCCGACCTTGGCGAGCGCGTTCGACAGCTGGACGATCGCATTGCTGTCCGTGGGGCGCGAGCTGTGCCCGCCGGGGTTGGTGACTTCGAGCGTGAAGTCGGCATAGGTTTTTTCGCCCGCCTGCAGCCCGTAATATTTGGGCTTGCCGTCCTCGCCGATCAACCCGCCGCCGCCGTCGCCGTTCAGCGCGAATTCGGCGCCCTTATATTTGGCCGCGAGCGCGCGCGTCGTGGTCATCGAGGTTTCCTCGTCGCCCGACAGCAGCAGGATGATCGACCGCTTCGGCTTGAAGCCGTCCTTCTTGAGCTGCGCCATCGTCGCGACCATCATCGACACGTCGAACTTGTTGTCCTCCGACCCGCGGCCGAAGATATAGCCCTCCTCCTCGACCGGAACGAAGGGGTCGCGCGTCCAGTCCTTCGGATCGGCCTCGACAACGTCCATATGGCCGAGCAGCACGATCGGCTTGCCCTTCCCCGTTCCGGCGAGCGTCGCGGCGAAGGTCGCGGTTTCGCCGATCGGCGTGATTTCGATATCGCTGTCGGCATAGCCCCCGGCTTTCAACACGCTTGCATAATAGGCGGCGAGCTTGGGCACCTGTCCGCGCCCTTCGACGGTCGGGATCGCGACGCTGTCCTTCAATATCTTTTTCGCCGCCTCGGTATCGGCCGGCTTGGCATGGACGGGCGCGGCGGCGAGCAAGGCGGCGGCGAGGGCGAGCGGGGCGGTAAGGTTTCGCATGGAGGCGGACTATGCCGCGTCCGCGCGCCTTCGCAAGGGGCATCCGACAAGCGGCGATCAGGCAGGCAGAGTTTTCGCGAGCGCGCTGCCCGCGAGCCGGGCGGTGGCAAGGAGGCGGGGCAAGTCGTGCCCGCTTCGCGCTTTCGCCGAAAGCCCGGACATCGTCGTGCTGACGAAATCACTCACTTCATCGGCGGCTTCGGGATGGCGGGCCGCGATATAGTCGCGGATAAACGCTTCGGCACCGAGGTTGAGCGCGCGCGCGGCTTCGCGCGCGCCCTCGTCGTTGCAACGCGTGCCTTCGAGCACGAGGCAGCCGCCCGCCGCCGGATCGGATGCATAGCGGCGTGCAGCCTCTTCCAGCATTGCCGCAAGAGCCTTGGCGACAGGCACCTCGGGGCGCAGGATGTCGGCGAGCGGGATGGCCGCGGTTCCGGTCCAATGATAGAGCACGCGTTGATAGAGCCCGGCCTTGCTGCCGAAGGCGGCATAGAAGCTGGGCGGATTGATGCCGAGCGCGTCGGTGACATCGGCGACGCTGACCGCGTCATAGCCGCGCGCATGGAACAGCTGCTGCGCCGTTACGACCGCCGCATCGGGATCGAAGCGCCGCGGGCGGCCGCGCGTTCGGGATTTATTTGTAGTCACTATTACAAAAATACCTTGACGATGACTTTCGCAATTTTATGTAGTGTGCCCTACATTAATAAGCAAGGAGTCTCCCCAATGTCCGAATTCCAGGGAAAATCCGTTCTCGTCCTCGGTGGCAGCCGCGGGATCGGGGCGGCGATCGTGCGCCGCTTCGCCGCCGACGGCGCAAAGGTTGTCTTCACCTACAACGGCTCGCGCGCGGCGGCCGATCAGCTGGCGACCGAGACCGGCACCACCGCGGTGCCGACCGACAGCGGCGACCGCGACGCGGTGATCGCACGGGTGCGCGAGAGCGGCCCGCTCGACGTGCTCGTCGTCAACGCTGGCTTCGCACTGTTCGGCGACGCGCTCGATCTCGATCCCGACGAGGTCGACCGGCTGATCCGCGTCAACGTCAACGCGCCCTATCACGCGTCGGTCGAGGCCGCGCGGCAGATGCCCGACGGCGGCCGGATCATCGTGATCGGGTCGGTCAACGGCGACCGCATGCCCGTTCCCGGCATGGCATCCTATGCGCTGAGCAAGTCGGCGTTGCAGGGCATGGCGCGCGGGCTGGCGCGCGATTTCGGACCGCGCGGGATCACGATCAACATCGTGCAGCCCGGTCCCATCGATACCGATGCGAACCCCGAGGACGGCCCGATGCGCGAGTTGATGCACAGCTTCATGGCGATCAAGCGCCATGGACGGCCCGAAGAGGTCGCGGGCATGGTGGCCTGGCTGGCGGGCCCCGAGGCGGGCTTCGTCACCGGCGCGATGCACACGATCGACGGCGCGTTCGGCGCGTGAGGTGATTGGGGGCGGTCGCGAGGCCGTCCCCACTGGAGAGAGAAGCGTCTGAAAGCGGTCAGTTCCCGTCATTCCCGCGATGGCGGGAATCCCGATTTTTCTCTCGCCGTTGCCAAGCGGGATCCCCGCCTTCGCGGGGATGACGAGACGGGTAGGAACGCCTCAAATCCCCGCTAAGCCGTCGCCCCGATCACGCCGCCTTTTTCGTCTTGGGCGCGGGCGTCTTCGGCTTGTAACGGCAAAGATCATCGACCGGGCAGCGCCAGCATTCGGGCGTGCGCGCCTTGCAGATATAGCGGCCGTGGAGGATCAGCCAGTGGTGCGCCCCGACGCGAAAGGGTGCGGGCGTGTTCTTTTCGAGCTGCTTTTCAACCGCAAGCACCGTCTTGCCCGGCGCCAGTCCGGTTCGATTGCCGACGCGGAAGATATGCGTGTCGACCGCGAAGGTCTCCGCACCGAAGGCGCAGTTCATCACGACATTGGCGGTCTTGCGCCCGACGCCGGGCAGTTCGACGAGCGTGTCGCGGTCGGCGGGCACCTCGCCGCCGAAATCGCGAACGAGGATTTCGCTCAATGCGATGACATTCTTCGCCTTGCCGTTGAACAGCCCGATCGTCTTGATGTGCTGCTTCAGCCCGTCCTCGCCGAGGTCGATCATCTGTTGCGGCGTCTTCACCTCCTGAAAGAGCCGCCGCGTCGCCTTGTTGACGCCCACATCGGTCGCCTGCGCCGACAGCACGACGGCGACAAGCAACTGGTAATGATTGCCGAATTCGAGTTCGGTCACCGGGTCGGGGTTGAGTTCGGCAAGGCGGTGATAGAATTCGAATATATCGGCGCGCTTCATGTGCCCCCTCCCCTTTGCCGCCCGCTTGCCGGGCGGCGTACATCGTGCGACGCCCCCTGTAGCGACGCGATGCGCGCAGGTCCAAACCGCGACAATCCACGCCGCGAATCGCGCGTGTTCGCACGTTTGACTCCCCGTTCATAGAGGCGCACCGTCCCGTCACCTTGATGGCGAGTCGCGTTTGCGACTTCCGCAGACGGGGATTCGGCACCGGGGCGCCGGACAAGGGAGCCAGGGGGCTCTCGTTCTGGCAGTTGGAGGACCTACCGATGTCCAGAAAGCTGAAAGCGGCGATATATGCCGCAACCCTGTCGTGTGCCGTCGTGGCGTTGCCTGCTCTGGCGCAGGACAACCCGATGATGGCGGGCAATTACTCCGAAGTTGCGATGATCGATGTCGCCGACGGCGCCGGGCTGCAATATGCCAATTATCTGGCGAGCGAGTGGCGAAAGTCGCAGGAATTTGCCAAATCGAAAGGCTGGATCGTCAGCTATGCCGTGTTCAACAATGTCAATTCGCGGCCCGGCGAACCCGACCTCTATCTTTCGGTCACCTTCCCTAGCTTTCCCGATGCGGCCGAAGATGAAAAGCGCGATCAAGCCTATCGCGCCTTCATGAAACGCACCGATACGCAATTGTCCGCCGAATCGGGTGATCGGGCCAAATATCGCACCGTGATGGGCAGCTTCCTGCTGCGCGAGCTGAAGTTCCGATAGCGGCAGAACGCGACGGGGCAGGGCTTATCGTCCTGCCCCTCCGCGCGCGCGGAGCCTACAGCCCCAGCACCTGCGGCATCGTATAGCGATCGGGCTTCTGCTGGATCAGCCACAGCGCCGCGCGCACGGCGCCGCGCGCGAAGATCATCCGGTTTTCGGCGCGGTGCGACAGGGTGATCATCTCCTCGGGGCCCGCGAAGATCACGTCATGGTCGCCCGCGACCGTCCCGCCGCGCAGGCTCGCGAAGCCGATCTTGCCATGCCCGCGCGCGCCGGTGAGGCCGTCGCGGCCGCGTTCGGAGCAAGTATCGAGGTTGATCCCGCGCCCTTGCGCCGCGGCCTGCCCCAGCAGCAGCGCGGTGCCGCTCGGCGCATCGACCTTCATCCGGTGGTGCATCTCGACCACCTCGATATCCCAGTCGGCGCCGAGCCGCGTCGCGGCCTCGCGCACCAGATGCGCGAGCAGCGTGACGCCGAGCGAGGTGTTGCCCGTCTGGAGCACCGCGATATCCTTCGCCGCATCGTCGATCAGATAATGATGGCGCTCCTCGAGCCCCGTCGTCCCGATGACGATCGGCGTTTTCGCGGCGACACAGGCATCGAGCGTCGCCTCGAGCGCGGCGGGCGACGAAAAGTCGACAAGCACGTCGGCGTCGCTCGCAAGCCTCAGAACATTGCCGCCCCTGTCGACGCCGCAACTGCGCTGCCCCGCTTCGGAGATCGCGGCGGCGAGCGCGACGCCCATCCGACCTTCGCTGCCGATAATGCCGATGCTGGTCATATTCCGTCCCCTTGGCTTCCGCCTCCCCTTAGCCGCTCGTATCGAGCGAAGTCGAGACGCCCATCGAAATGGCGCAATGCCGATGGCCATCTCGACTTCGCTCGATGCGAGCGGATAGAGAGGGGTCATGCGTGACATCCAAAATATCGTCATCCTGACCGGCGCCGGCGTTTCCGCCGAAAGCGGCATCGACACATTCCGCGACAGCGGCGGCCTCTGGGAACAGCATCGCGTCGAGGATGTCGCGACCCCCGAAGCCTTTGCGCGCGATCCCGACCTTGTCCTGCGCTTCTACGACATGCGGCGCGAGGCAATCCAGACCAAAGCACCAAACGCCGCGCATGCAGCACTCGCGCGGCTCGACGCCGCATGGCAAGGCGAACTGCTCATCATCACGCAGAATGTCGACGACCTGCACGAGCGCGCGGGCGCCAAGCGGCTGATCCATATGCACGGCGAGCACCTCAATGCCTGGTGTACCGCATGCGATGCGCGGGTGCCGTGGACGGGGCCGTTGCTCGACCGGCCGGCGTGCAGCGCGTGCGGCGTCGTCGGCACTCTACGTCCCGACATCGTCTGGTTCGGCGAGATGCCGTACCGGATGGAGGATATATACCATGCGCTGAACCGCGCCGACCTGTTCGTTTCGATCGGTACATCGGGCGCGGTCTATCCCGCCGCGGGCTTCGTGCGCGAGGCGCGCGCGTCGGGCGCGCGGACGCTCGAGCTCAATATGGAGCCGAGCCAGGGCAGCTACTGGTTCAACGAGGCGCGGCGGGGTCCGGCGACGCAGCTGGTGCCGCAATGGGTCGAGGAAATGCTGGGCTAGCTAGCGGCGCGACGCGAAGAAATCGCGAAGCAGCGCGGCGGCCTCCGCGTCGCCGATGCCGTCGTAAAGCTCGGGCCTATGGTGGATCGTCGGCTGCGCAAAGGTGCGCGGGCCGTGGACGACGGCGCCGCCCTTCGGATCGTCGGCGCCATAATAGAGGCGCGCGATTCGGGCGTGCGCGATCGCCCCGGCGCACATCGCGCAGGGCTCGAGCGTCACATAAAGATCGCAGCCGTCGAGCCGTTCGTTGCCGAGCCTGGCGGCCGCGGCGCGAATCGCAACGATTTCGGCATGCGCGGTCGGGTCGTGCGATTCGCGCGGGCGGTTATGGCCCTCGGCGATAATCGCGCCCTCCTTGACGATCACCGCGCCGACGGGCACTTCGCCCCATTCTGCGGCGATGCGGGCGAGATCGAGCGCGCGGCGCATCGGTTCGGGGAGCGGAAACTGGGCCATCATTATCTGTTCCTGCTGCGCAGGAACGTCCGGCACCAGCCCGCTCCACGCAGTAAAAACGGCCCTATGCGCTTGACGAATCTCCTGCAAGCCGATAAGCGCGCGCCTTTCCCGGCTCACTCCGGTTCTGTATTCCCCGTTTTGCGGGAAGTGCCCGGACGCCGACCCAAATTTTTTGACCCAGTTTTTTTAGCCAAGGACGAAGACCATGTCGCGCATCTGCGAACTGACCGGCAAGGGCCGCCAGGTTGGCCACAATGTGAGCCACGCCAACAACAAGACCAAGCGCACCTTCCTGCCCAACCTGCAGAATGTGACGCTGCTGTCGGACGCGCTCGGCAAGGGCGTCAAGATGCGCGTGTCGACCCACGGCCTGCGCACGGTCGAGCATAATGGCGGTCTCGACAACTGGCTGCTGAAGGCCGGCGACGACCAGCTGTCGGCTTCGGCCCGCAAGGTGAAGAAGGAAGTCGCGAAGAAGCTGGCCGAAAAGGCCGCTTAAGCGCTTTCAAATCGCTAAAAGCAATCAGGCCGCCGGTTTACCGCGCGGCCTTTTTGCTGTCCGGCCCCGCTTTCGGCGGCAGGTCCACCAGTTCGAATTGCAGCAGAAGGCTGCGTTGCCAGACATTGAAATTATTGTCGGCGACGAGCCATAGCCAGGTCCGTCCGCGCTCGACCGAGATCGCCGCGCCTTCGTAATTTTCGGCGAGCGCCGCCGGAACGCGGCCGATCGTCCGTGATCGCACGACAGCGTCCTTCTTTATGTCCGCGGGGTCGACGATCGCGACGATCGTCGTAAAAACGGGGTCGAAGCCGAGCCGCCGGTGCACAAGCAGGATGCGACCGTCGGGCAGCGCTGCGCCATCGCTGACCAGTCCCTTGCCCCGCGAATCATAGAAAAAACGAATCGGCGCCGGTCCCGTAGCCGCCGGATCGCCAGTGTAGATCAACGCCTCGCGCCCGCGCGCGTCGTCGTCGGCGTCTTCGGAAAAGACGACCGTCCGGCCGTCGGCAAGCCGGGTCATCGCCTCGGGCCCGCGGTTCCTCGGCCATCGCGGTTCGGGCAATTTGCGGCGCGATTCGATTTGCGAAAGGTCGGCGTCGAGACGCCAGATCTGATCGACCATCTCCAGCGCGATCCAAATCTTGCCGCTGTCGGCATCGACGAACATCGCCTCGGTATCGGCCATCGACTTGCGCGCCGGGCGGCCATTGATCGTCGGCAGCGCGCGGATCCGGACCGACGACACCGCACCGCGCGAATCGAGCGACAGGCGCGTCGAATAGCCATTGTCGCCGACGAGCAGGAACTGCCCCGGTCCGGTGCGGGCGAGCGCCGAAAAACCGCCGAAGCGGCTGTGCGGACTGACGAGATGCCAGCCGCGTACGAAGCGCATCGTGCCCGTCGTCCCGCGCTGAAATACTAACCGCGGTGCCGCCGCCGCTTGGCTGGTGTCGTCCTCCGGAAAGCGCATGACGGTGCCGGGGACCGGCCCGACGGCAACAAAGATCAGGGCAGCGAAGAGCAAACGGCGCATCGCCGCGGGGTTACGGCGGCGATGCGCGAAAGGAAAGCGGTTCGCCGCAGAAAGCTGAACATGAGCCAACAACCATGTTCAGGCTTCGCTCAATGCGAATCGGGCAAAAACCTCTTCATCGACAAAGCCCAGTCGGGCCAATGACGACGAAGGAGAACGACAATGAAAAAGATGGTGACCCTCTCGATCGCCGCCCTGATGTCCACCGCGACGCTGGGCATGGCGGCTCCCGCCGCAGCGCAGAACGGCTATTACGACCGCGACGGCTATTCGAGCTATTACAACGGCTATGATCGTGACGATCGCCGCTATGACCGCCGCGACTATCGCCGGGACAACCGCCGCGATTACCGCAATGACCGCCGCAACTACCGGAACGATCGCCGCAACTATCGCCAGTGCGACAAGGGCACCGGCGGCACCGTGATCGGTGCGATCGCGGGCGGCCTTGCCGGTCGTGAAATCGCCGGCCGCGGCGACCGTGCCGTCGGCACGATCATCGGCGGCGCCGTCGGCGCCCTCGCCGGCCGCGCGATCGACAAGGGGAATGACGGCTGCCGTTAAGGGCTGTCCCGACCCCCAATAATTTCCTTCCCTCCTCCACCCCGCCCGGCCCCGCGCCGGGCGGGGTTTTCTTTGCGTCAAGGCGGCCGGGGAGGAGGCGCTTGCCATAATGGCCGGGAAAGCCTAGGTTTGCTGCCAAGTGCACGCCTGCGGTTTTGCGGGCGCGTGAGCAGAACAGGTTACAATAGCCATGCGGCAAATGGCAGCGCCATCAGGGCGACCGCCGCGGCCAGGCCCGGCGGTAAAAGGACGAAACAAGGCAGGGGGCGAATCGCGTCCGATGCCGATCACGCGGCCGCGCAGCTATGCCGCGATCGACCTTGGCACCAACAATTGCCGGCTTTTGATCGCCCGCCCCCAAAATGGCGAGCTCGTCGTCATCGACGCTTTTTCGCGCATCGTCCGCCTCGGTGAGGGTTTGCACGGCAGCGGACGGATCAGCGACGCCGCGATGGACCGTACCGTCGCCGCGCTGTCGGTCTGCGCCGACAAGCTGCGCCGCCGCCACGTCTCGCTGTCGCGCGCGGTCGCAACCGAAGCATGCCGCCGCGCGAGCAACGGCGAGGAACTGGCCGAGCGCGTCCGCCGCGAAACGGGTATCGTCCTCGACATCATCTCGGCCGCCGAAGAAGCGCGGCTCGCGGTGCTTGGCTGTCACAATCTGATGGAGCCCGGCGAAGGCCCGGCGCTGATCTTCGACATCGGCGGCGGCTCGACCGAGCTGATGCACGTCGACGTGTCGGACCATGACGTCCAGATCCACGACTGGATCAGCGTGCCGTGGGGCGTCGTCTCGCTGACCGAACATGCGCCGCTTCCCGAAGACAGCCTCGCTGGCCGCCAGGCGGCCTATGCGCATATGCGCGAAGTGACGCGCGAAGCCTTTGCCGCCTTTGCCGGGCGCGCGGAACGCTTTGCGGGTCAGAAGCTGCGCCTGCTCGGCACCAGCGGCACCGTAACGACGCTCGCCAGCGTCTTCCTCGACCTGCCGCGATACGACCGGCGCGCGGTCGACGGGCTCGTCGTCCCATCCGATGCGATGCGCGACATCAGCCGCCGCCTTGCCGACGCAAGCATCGCCGATCGCGCCGAAATCGCGTGCATCGGCCGCGAGCGCGCCGACCTGGTCGTCGCGGGCTGCGCGATCCTCGAAAGCATCATCGACCTGTGGCCCGCGGTGCGTGTCGGCGTCGCCGACCGCGGCATCCGCGAGGGCATCCTGCGCACGCTGGCGATGCAGGGCCGCGACATCCCCGTCACCCGCCGCGAGTATCGCAAATGAGCGGTGCCGGCGGAAAAGGCGGCGCCAAGGGATCGGGGGGCCGCGGCGGCCTCCACGTGCGCGTCAAAACCGCACGCAAGCGCAGCGTCTCGTCGACGCGCTGGCTGCAACGCCAGCTCAATGATCCCTATGTCCGCCGCGCGCAGGCCGAGGGCTATCGCTCGCGCGCCGCGTACAAGCTGATCGAACTCGACGAGAAATTCGGCTTCATCAAGAAAGCGCGCGCGGTCGTCGACCTTGGCATTACGCCAGGCGGCTGGTCGCAGGTCGTGCGCAAGGGGAACCCCCGCGCGCGTGTCGCCGGGATCGACCTGCTCCACTGCGAACCGATCGAGGGCGTCGCGATCCTCGAAATGGATTTCATGGAAGATGCGGCGCCCGACGCGCTGATCGAGGCGCTTGGCGGCGCGCCCGACCTCGTCATTTCGGACATGGCGGCGAACACCGTCGGCCATCAACAGACCGACCATCTGCGCACGATCGGCCTCGCCGAAACCGCCGCCGATTTCGCGGTGCAGAATTTGCTGCCCGGCGGCGCGTTTGTGGCCAAGGTGTTCGCGGGCGGGGCGGATCACACGCTGCTGACTTTACTAAAGCGTCACTTTTCAACGGTAAAGCACGCCAAACCGCCGGCGAGCCGCAAAGGGTCGCCCGAGCTTTATGTCATCGCCCAAGGCTTCAAGGGCCGGAGCAATGACGCGGACGCGGAATAATCGGATGATGGGTCGAACCGGGGGAGAATTTTGATGGGCAAGTCGGGGCAGTCGGTCGCGGCTGTAACGCTTGCCGCGCTGATGCTGGCATCGTGCGGCGGCGGGGGTGGTTCGAGCACAGCCGGAAGCGGCGGCCCCGTCACGGTCACCCCGACGCCAACCCCCACCCCAACCCCCACCCCGACCGCCACTTGCGCGCTGGCGTCGCGCCAGGCTTTTGCGAAAGCGGTGATCGACGAATGGTATCTGTTCCCCAGCGACGTCGCGAACGTCAGCGCGGCGAGCCATATCAATGTCCAATCCTATATCGACGCGCTCGTCGCTCCGGCGCGCGCGCTGAACAAGGATCGTTTCTTCACCTACATCACCTCGATCGCCGAAGAGAACGCCTTCTTCGCCAGCGGGTCGAGCGCCGGTTTCGGCGTTCGCTTGTCCTATGATGCGGCGGGTCAGCGCATCCTCATCGCCGAAGCCTATGAAAGCGCACCGGCATTTGCCGCGGGGATCGACCGCGGCACGGCGATCGTCGCGATCGGCACGAACAGCGGCAATTTGCGCACCGTGGCGAGCATCGTCGCCGCCGAAGGGACCGCGGGCCTCACCAATGCCCTCGGCCCGAACGACCCCGGGGTCAGCCGCGTGCTGCGCATCACCGACGCGGCCGGAACGCGCGACGTCACCGTCGCCAAGGCCGATTATTCGCTCGATCCGGTTTCGGACCGTTATGGCGCAAAGATCATCACCGAGGGCGGCCGCAACTACGGCTATCTGAACCTCCGCACTTTCATCTCGTCGGCGGACAACCAGTTGAGGGCGGCCTTCGCCGATTTCGGCGCGCGCGGCGTGACCGACATCATCATCGATTTCCGCTATAATGGCGGCGGCCTCGTCTCGACCGCCAATCTGATGGGCGACCTGATGGGCGCGGGCCGCGCGGGGCAGCTCTTTTCGCAGACCCGCTTTCGCGCCAATAAGTCGGCCGAGAATGACGAGCATCGCTTCACGCCGGTGGGCCAGTCGATCGCGCCGACGCGCATCGCCTTTATCGGCACCGGGTCGACCGCATCGGCGAGCGAGCTCGTGATCAATTCGATGCTGCCTTACCTCGGCACCAACATGACGCTCGTCGGCGGCAACACCTATGGCAAGCCGGTCGGCCAGATCGCGCTCGACAAGGCCGAATGCGACGACCGCATGCGCGTCGTCGCATTCGCGACGGTCAATTCGACCGGCGCGGGCGACTATTATGACGGGCTCGCCCCAAAAATCACGAACAGCTGCGCCGCGAGCGACGATCTGACCGTCCCGCTCGGCGACCCGCGCGAGGCGTCGATCCGCGCCGCGATCGGCTTTCTGTCGGGCACCGCCTGTATCACGCGCATCGCCGACGCCAGCGCGGGCCCGGCGGCGCGGAGCAGCCGCGCCCGCATGCTCGCCGAACCCGAAATGCTGACTCCCGAGCGGCCAAGCGCGGCGCAGCGCGAACTGCCCGGGCTGTTCTGATCGACACCCTGCTGCATCGCAGCAATTGACCGCGGCCCGAAAAAGGGGCTAACGGCCGCGGCAAGCGACAGGTTCCCCGGCGACGGGGACTAAGAGGGAACGGGAAAACCCCGGCTGCCCCTGCAACTGTACGCGGCGAGCCATCGGCCACTTGCCATTGGGATTCCGGTCCCGAGAAGGCGGCCGACCGGCGCTGACCCGCAAGCCAGGAGACCTGCCCGTCGCCGTCGTCTTTCGCGCGGACAGGGTGTGCCGGGCGGACGGGGGTAAACCCGCATGACGACAAAGCTGGCTGCGCATGGGCGCGGGCGATGTCGTGTGTCCCCGGGACAACCGCATCGACCGCGCGCGTGGGCGGCATTGTCGAGGGGTTATCCTATGTTCAAAGTGATTTTCCGAAGTTCGATTTGTCTGGCCGCCGTTGCGGCATCCTCCGCTGCGTTCGCTGACGAGGCGCCCACCGCGCACGCCGTCGCCGACGACGGCGACAGCATCATCGTCACCGCGACGCGCGCGCCGCTGACGCTCGACGAGGTGCCCTCGTCGATCGCCGTGCTCGACAAGGAAGCGATCGACCGCGCGCAGGATATCGGCGTCACCGAGCTGCTGCTCCGCACGCCGGGCATCAGCATTTCGCGCAACGGCGGCTACGGCACGTCGACCTCGCTCCGCATCCGCGGTGCCGAATCGGAGCACACCGTCGTCGTAATCGACGGGGTGAAGCTCAACGATCCGTCGTCGACCGGCGGCGGCTTCAACTTCACCAATTTACTCGCCGGCGACATTTCGCGCATCGAGGTGCTGCGCGGCCCGCAGTCGATCCTGTGGGGCAGCCAGGCGATCGGCGGCGTCGTCAACGTCGTCACCGCGTCACCGGAGAAGGAACTTGAGGGCAGCTTCGACCTTGAGGCCGGGTCGCGCGAGACGGTCAACGCACGCGCCGCGGTCGGCGGCCGCACGGGTCCCTTGAGCTGGCGCGTCGGCGGCCAGCGCTTCACCACCGACGGCATTTCGTCGCACGCCAAGGCGTTTGGCGGGGTCGAGCGCGACGGCTATCGCAACACTAATCTCTCGGGCCGCGCCGAGCTGGCGCTCGCCGACAATGTCAGCGCCGAGGTGCGCGGCTATTATTCGAGCGGCCGCGTCGAATTCGACGGCTTCAACACCGACAGCAACGACTATGGGCAGAACAAGGAGTTCGTCGGCTATGCGGGGCTCAATTTCGACCTCGCCGGCGGGCGGTTCCGCAACCGCATCGCTTTTGCCTATACCGACACCAACCGCGATAATTTCAATCCCGACCGCGCGCGTCCGCAAAGCTTCGAGGCCGACGGCCAGAACAAGCGCTGGGAATATCAAGGCAGCTTCGACGTCTCCGATCGCATCACCGCGATCTTCGGGGTCGAAAATGAACGCTCGGACTTCCGCAGCCGCTCGCCGTCGGCATCGCTGGCAACCCCGCTTCCGGCGTTTGTGCGCGGCAAGGCCGAACTCACGAGCGCCTATGGTCAATTGAGCATCGAGCCGGTCGACGGCCTGACACTCAATGGCGGGGTCCGCTATGACGACCATGACCGCTATGGCGGGCAGACTTTGTTCGCGGCGGGCGGCGTCTGGCGCCTCGCGACCGGCACCGTGCTGCGCGCCAGCTATGGCGAAGGCTTCAAGGCGCCGTCGCTTTATCAGCTGTTCAGCGAATATGGGAATGTCGGGCTCGACCCCGAAGAAGCGCGGGGCTGGGAAGCCGGCATCGAGCAGCATTTGTTCGACGACAAGTTCGTCGTCGGGGCGGCCTGGTTCGACCGCACGACGACGAACCAGATCATCTTCAACAGCTGCTCCTCGCCCTCGACCGACCCGCTCTGCACAGTGCCCGGCAGCAGCCCCGCGAACCCGCGCTTCGGCTATTATCTCAACGTCGCGCGCAGCGAAGCGCATGGCGTCGAGGCGTCCGCGGCGCTGACGCTCGGCGGGCTGACACTTGACGGCAACTACAGTTGGATCGTTGCCGAGGACCGCTCGGAGGGCACCGCCAATTTCGGCAAATGGCTACCGCGGCGGCCGCGCAATACCGCCAACGCCTCGGCAAGCTATGCCTTCGGATTCGGGCTCGAACTCGGCGCGGCGGTGCGCTGGTCGGGCAAGAGCTATGACAATGCGAGCAATGCGACGCGGCTCGACGATTATATGCTCGTCGATCTGCGCGCCGAATATGCGCTGTCCGACGCGGTGAAGCTGTTCGCGCGCGCCGAGAATATCTTCGACGAGCAATATATGACGGCGTTCCGCTATGGCTCGCTCGGCCGCAGCATCTACGCCGGCATCCGGGGGCGTTTCTGATGGCCGCGCTGTCGGACCGGGGTGCGTCGGCGCTCTGGGTCTCGCTGCTGACGGCAGCGAGCACCGCGACGACGCTCGCGCTCGCCTGCGCGACCCCCTTTCCAGCGCTTGCGGCGCTCGCGGCGGTGCATATGCGCCGCCCGGGCGGCATCGCGCTCATGCTGCTCGCATGGGCGGCGAGCCAGTTCGTCGGCTTCTTCCTGCTCGGCTATCCGCGCGATGGAAGCACGCTGGGTTGGGGCGCCGGGCTCGGCACCGCCGCGGTCGGCTCGGCGCTCGCAAGCGACGCGGTGCTGCGGGCGCTCCCATACCGCTCGGTCGCGGCGCGGCTCAGCCTCGCCTATGCGGCCGGGTTCACGGCGTTCAAGGCTATCATCCTTGCCTGGGCGCTTGTCCTCGGCGGGCTGCACACCGCGATGGCGCCCGACCTGCTCACCGAACAGTTCGTGCGGGGCGGCGCGATCCTGATCGGGCTTTACGCCCTGTATCGCGCGCTCGTCGCGGTTGGCGTTCCGGCGCCGCCGCAGGCGGCAACGGCCGCCTGATGCTCACGCGCGTCGACCCGGGCCCCGCGGTCGTGGTGTGCAACACATGCCGCCACAGCCGCGAGGCACGGGACGACGCCGACGGCGTGCGCGGTGGTGCGCGGCTCGTCGAGGCTCTGAAACAGCTTAAGGAAGACGAGCCGCGCTACGCCGGCATCGCGGTGCAGGAAATGGCGTGCCTGTTCGCATGCCAGGATCATTGCACCGTCCACCTGCGCGCGCCCGACAAGGTCGGCTATGTCCTCGGCCGGTTTCAGGGCGATGCAAATTCCGCGCGTGCCATCCTCGACTATGCGGTCCATTATGCGACAAGCGAGCATGGCCGCGTCCCCTTTTCGCTTTGGCCCGAAGGCGTCAAAGGGCATTTCATCACCCGCACCCCGCCGCCAGGATTTGTCGCCGAATGACCAGCTTCGCCTCCGTCCATGCCTTCGAGGCCGCGCTTGCGAACCTGCGTAACCCCGATGTCGGCGCCGCGGCCGACGCGCGGGTAAGGCAAAGTGAACTGACCAAACCCGCCGGATCGCTGGGGCGACTTGAGGATCTGGCGATCTTCTTCGCCGGCTGGCAGGGCAAGGCGCGGCCGCAGATCGCCCGCGCCCGCGCCGCGATCTTCGCCGGCAATCACGGTGTCACCGTCCACGGCGTCAGCGCCTTTCCGTCCAGCGTCACCGCACAGATGGTCGCCAATTTCGCGAACGGCGGCGCCGCGATCAACGCTTTGTCGGGCGCTGCCGGGCTGGAACTGACGGTCGTCGCGCTCGACCTCGACCGGCCGACCGCCGATTTCACCGTCGATGCGGCGATGAGCGAGGCCGATTGCCTCGACGCGTTGAACCGCGGCGCGGCGGTGGTCGACGCCGACCTCGACCTGATCGTCCTCGGCGAAATGGGGATCGGCAATTCGACCGCCGCCGCCGCGCTGTGCGCACGCAGCTTCGCCGGCGCTGTGGCGGGATGGGTCGGCCCCGGCACCGGGGTCGACGGCCACGGCGTCGCGCGCAAGGTCGAGGTGATCGAACGCGCGCTCGCCTTTCACATCGATGCGCCGCGCTCGGCGTTCGAGACGCTGCGCCGCATCGGCGGGCGCGAGATCGCGGCGATCGCGGGCGCGGTCGTGTGCGCGCGCCAGCTTGGCGTCCCGGTGCTGCTCGACGGCTTCATCTGCACCTCGGCCATCGCTCCGCTCGCGGCCGAGAATCCCGCGATCGCGGACCATTGCATCGCGGGCCATTGCTCGGCCGAGCCGGGACACACGCGTCTGCTCGACCTGCTCGGCCTCGCTCCCCTGCTGTCGCTCGATATGCGGCTCGGCGAAGGCAGCGGCGCGGCGGTCGCGGCGAACATTGTCCGCAGCGCGCTCGCCGCGCACGACCAAATGGCGACCTTTGCCGAAGCGCAGGTTTCGGCGTCGCTGTGACCGCCTTCGCGCTCCATCTGCTGCGCCACGGCGCGCCCGAAACGCGGGGTTTGCTGATGGGACGCACCGATGGCGCGCCGACCCCCGAGGGCCTCGCAGCCTGCGTCGCGCAAGTCCAGGACCTCGGCATCGAGCGCCTCATCGCATCCGACCTTCGTCGCAGCCGCGCGGCGGGCGAAGCGATCGGCGCGGCGCTCGGCGTGCCGCTCCTCATCGATCCGCGCTGGCGCGAACTCGATTTCGGCGACTGGGACGGCAAGGCGGCGAGCGCCATCGACCGCGGCGCACTCGGCCGCTTCTGGGACGACCCCGACGCAAACCCGCCGGCGGGCGGCGAGCGCTGGTCGGTTCTGGTAGCGCGTGTGTCCGCCGCGATAGCGGATCTGGCACCGGTTCCGACATTGATCGTCACCCACGGCGGCGCGATGCGCGCGGCACTCCATGCGCTGTGCTGTTTCGAGCAGCGCCAGCTCTGGGCGTTCGACCTGCCTTATGCCGCGCTGCTCTCGCTCCGTGTGTGGCCAGCCGAACCGCCCAGCGCCCAGATCGCGGGGCTTTATCCATGAAGGGGCTGATCGTCGCGATCCAGTTCCTGACGCGGCTGCCGACGCCGCGTATCGCGGTGTCGAGCGACGAATTCGCGGCCTCGATGCGCTGGTTTCCCGCCGTCGGGCTGATCGTCGGCGCGATTGTCGCGGCGGGCGGCTGGGCCGGCGCGCGGATCGACCCGTGGACCGGCGCCGCGTGCGCGCTCATCCTCTGGATCGCGGTGACCGGTGCGCTGCACCTCGACGGACTCGGCGACATCGCCGACGCGAGCGGGGCGGCGCACAAGGACCGCGAACGGCTGATCGCCGTCCTCTCCGATCCGCATGTCGGCAGCTTCGCGGTGGTGACCATCGCGCTGCAACTGATCGCCAAGCTCGTCCTGCTCCATGCAATGCTCGACCGCCAGATGTTCGCCGCCATCGCGCTGACCCCGTTCGCCGCGCGGATCGCACCGCTCGCCTGGTCGCGCGCGCTGCCCGACCTGCACGCGGGGCTCGGCTCGCGTTTCCGAAATGCCGTGCGGCCGGTGGATTTCGTCATCTGGAGCTGGGCACTCGTCGCCGCGGCGTGGTGGTCGCCCTCGCTACTGATCGCGCCATTGATCTTCCTTTTTTGGGGCTGGTGGCTGCTCCGCAAGATCGGCGGGATTTCGGGCGACGGGCACGGCGCGGGGATCGAAATTGGCGAAAGCCTGCTGCTCGTGGCGGCGCTGTTGCTGGTGCACCTTGCATGAGCGGTCCATGGACCTGGCACGGCGGCGGGCTCGAAGCCGCGAAGCGCGCGTTCGGGAATGACGACTGGATCGATCTGTCGACCGGGATCAATCCGCATCCCTGGCCCGGCGCCGCCGCGATGGCGTTCGACTGGCAGCGCCTGCCCGACGCGCAAGCACTCGCACGGCTCGAAGCCGTCGCTGCTGGCTATTTCGGGGTCGACGCCCGTCATGTCTGCGCCGTGCCGGGAAGCGAGATCGGCCTGCGCCTGACCGGGACGCTGATCGGCGGTCGCACGCGGCATATCGCGCCGAGCTATCGCACCCATGGCGAAATGGTCGCGGGAAGCGCGCCCATCGCTCCCGCAGCGGCACGCGGCTACGACGGCACATTGATCCTCGCCAACCCCAACAACCCCGACGGCCGCGTGACCGGCGCCGCCACGATGCAGGCGCTGCTGGACGGACGTGGACCCGGCGGCTGGCTGTTGGTCGACGAAGCCTTTGCCGACACCGATCCGGCCGCGAGTATCGCGCCGCTGGTCGATGACGGCCAGAGGCTGATCGTCTTCCGCTCCTTCGGCAAATTCTTCGGCCTCGCGGGCGTGCGGCTCGGTTTCGTCGTCGCGCCGCAAGCCATCGTTGCGGCGCTGCGCGAACGGCTTGGTGCATGGCCCTTATCCGCGGCCGCAATCGCGATCGGAACCGCTGCCTATGCTGACCGCGACTGGATCGCCGCCGCGCGGCGCCAGCTCGCCGATGAAGCCGCCGCGCTCGACGCGCTGCTGGTGCGCCTGGGCCATCGGCCGATCGGCGACTGCCCGCTCTTTCGCCTGATCGAAACCAGCGACGCGCATGCGCTGTTCGAGCGGCTCGCGCGGCGCGCGATTCTGACGCGTCCCTTCGCCGACCAGCCGCGCTGGCTGCGGATCGGCCTACCCGCCGACGCCGCTGCGCGGGCTCGGCTCGAAGCGGCGCTCGCCGATGGCTGAGCCGATCGCGCTTGCCGCGCTCGCGCTCGATGCCGCGTTCGGCTGGCCGCGCGAGCTCTATCGCCGCCTCGGCCACCCCGTCGGGCTGTTTGCGCGGATCATCGACGGTTGCGAGGCGCGGTGGAACCGCCCCGAACATAGCTTCGCCTTACGGCGCGCGCTCGGTGTCCTGACCCTGCTCGTCCTGCTTTTCCTCGTTGCCGGCGTCGGCTGGGCGCTCCAGCGCTTGCTGCTCGCATCGTTCGGCGGCTGGGGCTGGATCGGCGTCGCGATCCTCGCCTGGCCCGCGCTCGCGCAGCGCAGCCTGTTCGATCATGTCCGCGCGGTCGGCGAGCGGATCGATGCGGGCGACCTCGCCGGCGCCCGAACTGCGGTCGGCCTGATCGTCGGCCGCGACACCGCCGCGCTGGGCGAAAGCGGCGTCGCCCGCGCCGCGATCGAAAGCCTTGCCGAAAGCTTTTGCGACGGCGTCGCCGCGCCGCTTTTCTGGCTCCTCCTCCTCGGCCTGCCCGGCATCTGGGCGTATAAGGCAGTGAACACCGCCGACAGCCTGATCGGCCACCGCGAGGAGCGCTGGCGCGCCTTCGGCTGGGCGGCGGCGCGTTTCGACGATCTTTTGAACTGGATCCCGGCGCGGCTGGCGGGCGTGCTCATCTGCCTGGCGGGCGGTGGCGGCTGGCGTGTGTTGTGGCGCGACGCACGGCGCCACGCCTCGCCCAACGCCGGCTGGCCCGAAGCGGCGATGGCGGGTGCGCTGGGGCTTCGGCTCGCGGGTCCGATCGCTTATGACGGCGTGATGCACGACAAGCCATGGATCGGCGATGGGACCAGCGACGCGGGCGGCGACGAAATCGACCGCGCGCTCGCCATCTATCTGCGCGCGTGCCTGCTGCTGTGGCTGATCGCGGGGGGCGCGCTATGGCTGCGCTGATGTTGCAGGGCACCGGCTCCGACGTCGGCAAGTCGGTGCTCGTCGCCGCGCTGTGCCGCGCCCTGACCAATCGCGGCCTTCGTGTCCTTCCCTTCAAACCGCAGAATATGTCGAACAATGCCGCGGTGACGACCGATGGCGGTGAGATCGGGCGCGCGCAGGCACTGCAAGCCATTGCGTGCCGCGTCGAACCGCACAGCGACATGAACCCCGTGCTGCTGAAGCCGCAGGCCGACCGCACCTCGCAGTTGATCGTCCACGGCCGCGTGCGCGGCACGCTCGGCAGCGGCAACTTTCGCGAGGCGCGCGGCGCGCTGATGGCCGAAGTGCTCGAAAGCTATGAACGCCTCCGCGCCGCCTCCGACATCGTCATCGTCGAAGGTGCCGGATCGCCCGCCGAGATCAACCTGCGCGCGGGCGACATCGCGAACATGGGCTTTGCGCGCGCCGCGAACGTGCCCGTCGTGCTGATCGGCGATATCGACCGCGGCGGCGTGATCGCCTCGCTCGTCGGGACACGCGCGGTGATCGACGTCGAAGACGCCGCGATGATCCGCGGCTTCCTGATCAACAAGTTCCGCGGCGACCCCGCGCTGTTCGAGGATGGCTATCGTGAGATCGAACGGCGCAGCGGGTGGCAGGGGTTTGGCGTGGTCCCGTGGCTGCGCGCCGCCGCGCGCCTGCCGAGCGAGGATGCGGTGATCCTCGAACGCCCCGCCGGCCCACGCGAGGGACGCAAGCTGATCGCCTGCCCGATCCTACCGCGCATCTCGAATTTCGACGATCTCGATCCGCTCAAGCTCGAGCCCGGGGTCGAGATCGTGATGGTGCCGCCGGGCCGGCCGATCCCCGCCGAGGCGGCGATCGTCGTGTTGCCGGGGTCGAAGGCGACGATCGCCGACCTTGCGGCGCTGCGTGCCGAGGGTTGGGACATCGACATCAAGGCGCATCACCGGCGCGGCGGGATGATCGTCGGGCTGTGCGGCGGTTATCAGATGCTTGGCCGCCGGATCGCCGACCCGCTGGGGGTCGAGGGGGCACCTGCCGAGGTCGACGGGCTCGGCCTGCTCGATGTCGAAACGATTCTTTCGCCTGCAAAGACGTTGCGCCACGTGCAGGGAACCGCATTGGGTGCGCCGGTCGAAGGTTATGAAATGCACATGGGTGAAACCAGCGGCCCCGGCACAGCGCAGCCGTTCGCCACGCTGGAAGACGGCGCGCGGGACGGCGCCATCAATCGTGAGGGCAAAGTGATCGGATCCTATCTGCACGGCCTGTTCGCCTCGCCCGACTTGCGCCGCGCGTTGCTGATGCGGATCGACGTAGCAGGTAGCGGACGCGACTATGCGGCCGACGTCGATGCGGCGCTCGACGACATTGCCGCCGAGTTTGCGGCGCATGCCGATATCGATGCGATGCTGCGGATCGCGGGGATCGACGCATGAACGGATCGTCGCTGTTCGTGCTCGGCGGCGCGCGATCGGGCAAGAGCCGCTATGCGCAGGCGCGCGCCGAAGCCGCGGGCGACAGCCCGGTCTTCGTTGCGACCGCCGAAGCGTTCGACGACGAGATGCGCGAGCGTATTGCTCGCCACCAGGCCGACCGCACGGCGCGCTGGCGCACGGTCGAGGCGCCGCGCGACCTGCCCGCGGCCATCGACGCGCTGAACGGCAGGGACGCGGTCGTGCTTGTCGACTGCCTGACGCTCTGGGTCTCGAACCTGCTGCTCGCCGATGCCGACATTCCGCGCGCGGGGCGCGAATTGTGCGAAGCGATCACCCGTTTCAAGGGCACGCTGATCCTCGTCGCCAACGAAGTGGGCCTCGGCATCGTGCCCGACAATGCACTCGCACGGGCGTTTCGCGACGCGGCCGGGCAGCTCAACCAGTCGGTCGCGGCGACGGTGCAGGAAGTCGCACTGATAACCGCGGGCCTCCCCCTGACCCTGAAGCCGCGCGGGGCATAGCACCCGCTTTCCAAAACGTGCTGAATGTGACGTTTACTATCGTCATGAAGCATATCCTCACGCCGCCCCGGCAAATCGGGCCGCATGAGAAAGCATGCCCATCTTGTCGCTGGCGATTCGCGATGGCTTCCTGTCTCCATCGCCCTTGCCGCCGCGGCGCTAACGCCGTCGGCCGCCCACGCCTCGTCCAAGCTGCTCAACGCCAAGGCGTTGGCGGACAGCAAGGCCGCATGTCCGGTCGCGGCGAGCTATGCGCCGCCGGCCAGGGTCGACATCTCACGCGCCATATTGGGGGGAGCGCCGAGCGCGCTCGACCGCATCCGGGCCGACCAGCAGGGCATCGCGGCGCCGATCACCGCCGGCCTCGACACCTTCCCGGTTCGGCAGACGCTCGAACCCGCCAGCCGCACCCCGATCGCTTTCGCCTCGCCCGAGGGCTGCGGTGCGCCGTCGATTTTCGCACCGCTCGTTGAAACCGCCGAATATGATCCGGCCGCCGAACTCGGCACCCGCGCGATCCCGGTCAAGCGGACACGCTTCGACGATCGCTGGGATCATGTCCGCCGCGCCGCGCCCGCCGGACTGATGCAAAGCAATCTGCGCCGCGCGAACGCCTCGCCGGGCCTCGGCGAGCAAGATCTGCTCGCGCGCGTCAATCAGTGGGTGAACCGCGAGATCGCCTATGTGAACGACGACCGCAATTACCGGCAGCGCGATTTCTGGGCGACTGCGGAGCAGACGCTCGGACGCGGCAAAGGCGATTGCGAGGATTTCGCGATCCTGAAGATGCAGATGCTGCGCGCCGCGGGGGTCGATGCCGCGCGGATGAAGCTCGTCCTCCTCCGCGATCTCGCCGCGAATGCCGACCATGCCTTCCTGCTCGTCCAGACCGATGCCGGCAAGGTCGTGCTCGATAATGTGACCGACCGGCTTTACGACGGCAGCCAGTCGAATGCGGTGCGACCGGTGTTGTCGTTCAGCGAGAACCGGCGCTGGGTGCATGCATATCGCGGTACGCAGCCATCACCGAACCTCGCCGCGATCCCGGCGTCGCAAAAATCCTACACACTCGCGCTGAACAATCAGCGTTCGGTGAGCGCCGACCCGCTGACCTTCAAGACCGGCTTGAGCAAGTAACTCAGCACCGACTTTTTCCCGGTCACAATCTCGACATCGCATAGCATCCCGGGGGTGATCGGCAGCCGCCGGCCGTTCGACGTCAGATAGCTGTTCGTCGTTTCGACGACGACGGTGAAATAAGCCTGCCGTTCGACCTCGTCATAGATGCTGTCGGCCGAGACGCGCACAACCTTGCCATTGAGCCCGCCATAGATCGAGAAGTCATACGCGGTGACCTTGACGTTCGCCGGGTCGCCGACCTTGATGAACGCGATATCGCGCGGCGTGACGCGCGTTTCGATCAGCAATTTGTCGCCGAGCGGCACGATCTGCATGATCTTTTCGCCCGCATTCACATAGCCGCCCAGCGTGTTGACGAGCAGGTCGTTGACGACGCCGCGCGTCGGCGAGCGAATTTCGGACCGCGCGAGCCGCCCTTCGGCGCCGCGGATCGTTTCCTCATTCACCGCCATCTTGGTCGTCAGCTGGCTGCGCTCGTTGAGTGCTTCCTGCTGGAAGTCGAAGCGCGCGCGCGACACTTCGGCGCCCGCTTCGCGCACCGCGGCCTGCGAGCGCGAAATCGCCTGGCGCGCCGCCGCGAGCCGCCCCTGAATATCGACGACCTCGCGCTGCGCGGTGAGCAGTTCGGTCTGCGGCACGACGCCCTTCGCCGCGAGCGGCGCGAGCATCGCGACCTGTTCGCGCGCGAGGCTCAGGCTGCTTTCGAGCGACGAGGCGGTCGCCTGCGCTTCGCCCATATCGCGGCGGCGCTGTTCGACGCTTGCCGACAGCGCTGCGAGCTGGCTTTGCAGCGACGAGCGCCGCACCTCGGCCAGCCGCGTTTCGTCGCCGCAGCTTGTCCCAATGCAACCCGCCCCGCCGCCTTCGCCGGCAAGGCGCGCGGCGCGCTGCGCAAGGCGGGCATTTTCGGTTTCGAGCTGGCCGAGTTCGGACTGCGACGTCGTATTGTCGAGCCGCACGAGCAGCTGGCCTTTCTTGACCGTCTGCCCCGAACGGACGAGGATTTCGCGGATCGTCGATGGTTCGGCCGACTGGATGATCTGCACCTTCGACGACGGGATCACGCGGCCCTGCCCGCGCGACACCTCATCGACGCGCGCGATGCTCGCCCACAGCAGGAACAGGACGAAACCGGCCGCGGCCGCGACCATGATCTGTTCGCTACCGCGGAGACGCTGCCAGAATTTCACGATTCCCATGGTTATGTTCCGGGCTGGATTTCGGGTGCGGCGGCGACGCCCTGCTGGCTCGTCAGGCTGTCGAACCGCGATTTGCTCTGCGCGGGGTCGGGAATATTGGGGACCCAACCCTTGGTCACATCGACGCGGCCGCCGACGTCATTGTCGGCGCGGTGGTCGGTCGGGTCGCGCGGCGGGGGTACGCCCTCGACCGCGATCGCTTCGCCGGGCAGCGCGACCACAGCCGCAGAACTGCCTTGATACAGCTGGCTGAACGCCGGAATCCACTCGGCGCCGGCATAGGCGTCGGAGAAAGCCCCCGGTTTCCCCCACGAACCCGGCCAGCGATAGAAGATATGCGCGCCGATCTGTTCGATCTTGGTCAGCTTCGGCGCCCAGCGCGGCAGGACATAATTGGCGTGATAATGCGTCGCCATCCCGACGCTCGTCTCGACATGCCCCGACAGCGCCGCGCGCGCGATCTCGGCCGAACGGCGCCACAGCGCGGGCACCGGCGGGCGGCGCATCGAACCGTCGCACGCAAAGCTGAACTGGCAACCCGGGCGCGCGCTGCCCTGATAGATCACCCCGCAGACGGTGTTCGGATAGGCGGGGTGCTTCATGCGGTTGAGAATGACCTGCGCGACGGCCGCCTTGCCTGCATCGGATTCGGTCGCGGCCTCATAATAGATCGCCTGCGTCAGGCAGCGCTGCGCATTGGTCGCCTGCGCCAGCGAGATCGTCGGCATCAGGAACGGCCGCGCCGCCTCGACCGGCAGCGTCGAGACCGGGAGCAGTGCGTTGCGCGCGACGGCGTCGGCGCCCTCGGCGGTCGGGACGACCGAGTCGGTTTCGGTCTCGGTGATCAGCTTGGCGATCGCTTTCTTCTTCGCCGCCTTGGCGGTTTCGACGGGATCGGCGGTCCAGCTCGCGACGACGCCCTCGACGAAGCGCCACAGGCGATCGTTCGACGAGGCGAACAGGATCGCAGCGGCGACCAGCGCCAAGCCCAACAGGACGAGCTTCAGGCTCTTCGAAGAGCCCCGCCTGGCCTCGGCCCAAGGCGCGTCGGCGGCCGCGGCGCCATCGCGCCCGATGTGAAGCTCAGGGATCATGATGCCGGTTCCTTGGTCGATCGCGCGAGCACGTCGGCGCGCGGGCCGTCGGCGACGATGCGGCCGCCGTCGATGACGATGATGCGGTCGCACATCTGCAGGATCGCCTCGCGATGCGTCGCGATGATCAACGTCTGCGATTTGCCGACGGCGTTATCGAGCGCGTTGATGAAAAGCCGCTCGCTCTGCGTGTCCATCGCGCCCGTCGGCTCGTCGAGGAACAGCAGCCGCGAGGGCGAGGCGAGCGCGCGCGCGATGGTCAGGAAACCGCGCTGGCCGCCCGACAATTGCCCGCCGCGTTCGCCCGTCCCCCGGTCAAGCCCGGTTTCGTCGCGGCCCATGAAACGGTCGGCGCCGATCGACTGCAAGGTCGCAAGCAGTTCGGCGTCGGTCGCCGCGGGGGCGCAAAATTGCATATTCTGCTTGATCGAGCCGCTGAACAGCACCGCATCCTGCCCGACGAAGCGGAATTGCGAGCGCAGATAGATCGGCGAATGCTGGCGGCTGTCGAGTCCGTCGATGAAGATATTGCCCGCCTCGGGCGCATATAGCCCGCAGAGCAGGCGCCCCAGCGTCGACTTGCCCGACGCGACGCGGCCGACGATCGCGATCCGTTCGCCCGCCTCGATCTTGAGGTCGATGTCGGTCAGCGACGGCGCCACGGCGCCCGGATAGGTGAAGGACAGGCCCTCGACCAAGATATTGCCCGTGTCGATCGTGAGGTTCAGCGCGCTGCTGCCCATGCGGCGTTCGTCGTCGCCCTCGATCATCTGCTGGATGCTCGCCATCGTCGTCAGCGCCTGGCGGCCGCGTGTCATCAGGAAGGCGAGCTGGCCGACGGGGGCCATCGAGCGGCCGGCGAGCATGACGATCGCGATGATCGCGCCCATCGAAATCTTGCCCGCATCGAATAGGTAAAAGCCGCCGACGACGAGCGCGAGGCTGGAAAATTGCTGGCCGAGCGTCGCGAGGTTGATCGCGGCGGCGCCCGTCCGGCGCATCGTCGCCTGCGTCCGCGCGCTGGTGTCGACCATCCGGCGCCACTGGCCTAGCACCTGCCCCTCGGCGGCGCAGCTCTTGACCGTTTCGGCCCCGCCGATCGCCTCAACCAGCATCGCATGCTGGATGCTCATGTCGGCCTGATTGTCGAGCGACGCCTGCACCATGCGGCGCTGCAGGAAATATCCGGCAACGCCCATCGCGACGATGATCGCCAGCGGAACGAGCGCGAGCCAGCCCGCCAGCACCGCTATCATGATCAGGAACAGCACCAGGAAGACGACATCGACGATCAGCACGATCGTCGTCGAGGCGAAGAAGTCGCGAATGCTCTCGAATTCGGAGACGCGCCGCGCGAGCATGCCGGTGCTGCCACGGCGATCGGCGAGCGGCATGTTCAGCACTTTCGAGAAGATCTTCTCCGACAATTTGACGTCGAGTTCGCGGCCGAGATCGTCGAGCAAGGTCGAACGCGCGAGGCGGAGGGTGAATTCGACCGCGAAGGCGAGCAAGGCGCCCACGGCGAGGACCCACAGGCTCGACACCGCCTTGTTCGGGATGACGCGGTCGTAGACGTTCATCGTGAACAGCGGCAGCGCGAAGCCGAGCAGATTGATCATCAACGCCGCGCCGAGCACCGGATAGAAGGAACGGCGCATCCGCCGGACCTCGCTCCAGAACCAGTGGCGCTTGGCTTGTTCGTCCCACGGCCGTTCCTCGGCGCGGATCGCGGTCGGGTCGGCGGCGACCGCCACCGCCTGCCCGGTATAACTTTCCTCGACCGAGCTTTCGTCGGCCCAGACCGGCGCATCGGCGCCGGGTTCCCAGACGAGACACTGGTTATCGCGCGCTTCGATCAGCACCGCGCACGATGCATCGTTACGGCGGATGATCGCCGGCAGCTCGCGCGCAAGGTTCCGCACCTTGCGCGCATAGAGCCGTTCATTGTTGATGAAGCACAGGTCGAGCGCGGCTTCGGCCTGATGAAAGGGGAGGAAGCCCCTTTCATCGCGCGCGAGCGCGACAAGCGCACCGCGCTGGAAATTCTGGCCGAAATGCTGCGCGACAAAGAGGATGCAGGCGATCAGCGGATCGCCCGGCACCTCTTTACCGATACGCGAAATCGAGGATTGATTCTGCACCATATTAAAATTTTCTACTTGGAATCAATCCACTGGCATCATTGCGGATAGTGGCGACGCTGCAGTTCGGCCGGGGCCGGCGGGCCATAACCGACCTTCTCGCGCGCATAGACGCGGCGCGCTTCGGGGGCGGTCAGGTTGAACGCCTCGAGCAGGCTGTTGGTCGATGCGAGGATCTGGTAGACCGCGAACATCTCCGAGAAACGCGCGGTTTCGGCGCGCACCTGGACGTTGAAACGCGTGTTTTGCGCATCGAGCACGTCGAGCAGCGAACGGCGGCCGACCGAGAATTGCTCGCGGTACGACAGCAAGAGTTCGTCGGTCGACTTGCTCTGGTCGACGAGGTCGCGGAACACCGCGGTCTGCGTCTCGCGGCTGTTCCACGCGCGGCGCGTATCGGCCTCGGCATTGCGTTCGGTTTCGTGCAGGCGGAAGCGGCTCTGGCTCGCGCGGCGTATCATCTCCTGATATTTCGCCTGATTGATCCCGCCGTTGAAAATATCCCAGCGCAGGACGACGCGGCCCAAGAGGTCGGTCGTCTCGCCGCGGAACGCGTCGATATCCTCGCCAACCCGGCCCGAAAATTCGAGGCCGATCGTCGGAAAAATATCGCCCTTTTCCTTCTTCGCCTCGGCATTCGCCGCATCGACATCGGCTTGCGCTTCGAGCACCTTGGGGTGCCGCGAGCGGGTCAGGCCAACCGCTTCGCTGAGGCTGACGGGCAGTTTTTCGGCCATCGCGGGCGGCATCTGCACGTCTTCGACTTCGAGCCCGCTCAGCGCGAGCAGCTCGATCCTTGCGTTCTGCAGCGCTTCCTTGGCTTCGGACACGCGCACGCTTGCCGCCTTGGCACGCTCCTGCGCCTGCTGCAGATCGGCGACGCTGATCGATCCCGCGGTCACCCCGCTCGACAGGTCCGACACCAAACTGTTGTGAAAGGTCATATTGTCTTCGGCGGCGGCGACGACGCGCTGCTGCAGCAGGACGTCGAGATATTGCCGCGCCGATTGCAGCGCAATGAACTCGGAGCGTTCGACCACGCGCAGCGCCGCGCCGTCGACGCGCGCCGCCTGACGAAGCTTTTCGCCGTGGCGCCGCCCGAAATCGATCAGTGTCTGCTCGGCGCGGATCCCCGCTTCGAGTGGATAGAGTTCGTCGTTGGCGATGCCGAGGTTCCGGCGCGTCGCATTTTCGAGCCGGCGGACCCCTGCCGATAATTCGAGCGAGACGCGCGGCAGATACAGGCCCTTGGCCTGCTCAAGTTCGAATTCGATCGCCTGCTTGTTCATTTCAGCCTGGTTGATCTGCGGATTCGAATCGATCGCGACCGCCATGACATTCTGCATGCTGGTCGGTTCGGCCAAGGCCGACGTCGCGAACAAGGATATGGCGATGGCCGATGCAAAGCCGGCGAGCCTATATTGCGGTTTCATCACTGTCCCCCCGTCCCATTTACTTCAACTTCGACGCGCCGATTCTCCGGCGTGCGCTGGCCGTCCACCGTCTGGACGCGCGGCTTGCGCTCGCCCATCCCCGACACCGCGATGGCATCCGCCGGAATGCCCGCGGTGCCCATCATGTCGGCGATCACGCGCGCGCGGCGCAGCGCCAGACCGTCGTTATATTTGTCAGGGCCCGACCGGTCGGTGTGACCGACAACGGTAAAGCTGCGCCAGCCGCAGCGCGTGCGGTTCTCGGCCATGAAGGCGACCGACTGGCTCGCATCGGCGGGCGCGGCGATCGAATCCCAGTCGAAATAGAAGGTCGATGCGACTTCGGGCGGGCAATTTTCCGTCGGAGGCGCCGGCGGCACCAGCGGCGCCTCGGGTGCCGGCTGCGGCCGTTTGGTCATCATGCCATAGGCGAAATCGCAGCGGCGCAGGCTTTCGGCGTCCTTGGTGCCCGATTTCAGGAAGCCCTTTGCGATGCCGCACTGGACCTTGGCTTCCGACGCCCAGGTATAGACATTGCTGTTGGCGGCGACGACCGATCGATCGGTGGTCAGCGCCAAGGCCGCGTCGTACCGGGTCTGCACCTCGGTCCGCACCTGGTCGATCGGCAGATCGGCAAGAGCCTGAGCAAATGCGCTGCCAGGCTGGGCGAAGGCCAGCGCGGCAATTGCCCCCGCCACCCATTTTCCCGGTTGATGTGCCATTTTCGTATCGCCCTCCCGTTATTCTCTGTTCCACTGGTCTTCAAAAAATCGCCCGATCAGGCCGCCGCCATATTGTGAAGATCCACTTCGAGCGGCTGGCTGGTCGGGAACGCCACATCGGGCGCGATCTTTTGGTCGAGGAACTGCGCCAGATCGAAAGCGGGCGTCTCGCCGGCCGCGATCTGCATCGGTTCGGGGCCGCCCGTGACCGCATGGATCAGCTGATCGACCGTGCTGCCGCCACTTTCCAGAACCTCGGCAAGCACCGCGACCGCCGCCGGATCATGCGCCACGGCATCCGAAGCAGCGGCGACCGCATCGGCCGGCACCGCCGCCAGCGACAGCAGGCCGTCCATCACGCCCGGATCGAACGAACCGCGATCGGCGATCATGTCGGCCGGCGAATCCGAGTTGTCGGCGTCGGCTTCGTCGGTGGTTTCGCTGCGCCAGCCGCTGTCCTGCGCACCGTCGACCGCGGCGGGGCTCGCGTCGTCGGAGTGCAGCGTGGACGATGTGTCGGGCGCGGCGGTCTTCGGCGTTTCGGCAAGGCCGTCGCTGGCGGCGCTCGCAGGCGTCGCCACCGCCGAAACATCGACGGCAGCCGCCGCAACGCCGCCGTCTGCCTGGTCGATACTCGGCTCGTCCTTCGCCGCAACGATCGGCGACGCGCCGCTGTCCGGCTGCGCGTCGTGAATCCCCACGATCAGCGACGCGGCGACCAGCGAGCTGGTCAGCGCCTGGTTGCCCGCGGCGCGCTGGACGTCTTCCGCCTCGCGCGCCGGTGCGCGCGTACCGGGCTGCGTATCGAGCTGCGCTTCGATATATTCGCCGGTCGACCCGTCCGTCCGGGTAAAGTCGCCCCGCGCGGTGACGGCCTGCCCGTCGATCATATCGTCGGCATGCGCCGCACCCGTGGCAATCGAGGCGATGCCATGATCGGCAAGGCCCGAAAGCTCGCCGGCATCGCTCACACCATCGGCATTGGCGTCCTGCCAGACCAGCAGCTTCGCAAAGGCTGCGTCGTTCGCATCGATCACCCCGTCGCCATTGTCGTCAAGCGACGCCAGCGCCTCGGTGCCGTTGGCAAAATTACCGCCGCCGAAGCCCGGGGTGAAGATTTCGGTCCCGTCGTCGATCGTGCCATTGCCGTCGAGATCGACCGCGAGAATGCCGTCGTTCGACGAATTCCACGTCACCCGGTCCACCACGCCGTCGGCGTTCATGTCGAACAGCGCCGACGCCCCGAACGCATAGCCGTCGCCCGCGAGGTCGAGAATGATCGGATCGGTCGCATTGTTATAGACGATGATGTCGTCCGCGCCGATCAGGTTCAGCTGCGCGAGCGTCGTGACGTTGTTGAGGGTCGCGACCTTGACGCGATTGCCGGCATTGTCCCAGTCGGTGTCGTACCAGATCTCGCCGCGCCCGGTTGTCGAGTTGAACACGAGGACATAGGAATCGAGCGGGTTGTTGTTGGCGCTGACATTGCCAGTGATTTCCGCGTTCGTCTGGGCAGTGGTGATCAGGATCACCTTCGCGTCGTCGGCGCTCGCGATGCTGGTGATCGCGGTTCGCGAAACAAAGTCGGCTGCAGCGAGCTGCGTCCCCGCGGTGCTTCCTGCCGTCGAACCGAAATTGACGCTGCCGCCGCCCGTCGATCCCGTGTCGAGGAAGCCGATCTTGTCGGTTCCGTCGGTAAAATCGTTGACGATGTCGGTCCCGTTGGTGGTGCTGCGGAACCGGAACTGGTCCGCCCCGGCCCCGCCGGTCAGCGTGTCGTTCGCGGTGCCGCCGACCAGCGTATCGGCAAAGCCCGAACCGGTCACGGTGAAAGCTTCGCTCTGGTTGGCGAGGTTGACCTTCACGCCCGCGGTGGCCCCGGCGGCCGAGATCGCCTCGACGCCCGACAAGCCCGCGTCGTTCAGTCCGTTCAGATCGTTCGAGGTCGAGGTAAGGGCGATCGTGTCGCTGCCCCCGCCCAGATTGATCGTGCCCGAACCGATCAGGATGGCGTCGAGCTGCGCACCCGTCAGGGTGATCATATCCACGCCGCCGCTGCCGGTCAGGCTGCCCGTTTCGGTGTTGCTGACGGTCGGGGCTGAGGCTGCGGAGATATTGACCGATCCGCTGAAATTGACCGTCAGCGCGTCGCTGCTGCCGCCCGCCAGGTTGACCGTGCCGAACGCCGCCCACTGCTGCGCCGACATCGTCACCGTGTCGCTGCCGCCGCCGCCGGTCAGCGTTTCGACGTTGACGATCGTGCCGGTCGCGAAGTTGACCGTGGTCTCGTTTGTCAGGACGATACTGTCGTTGCCGGCGCCGCCATCGATCAACTCACCCGAGCCAAAGTGACCGTTGGCAAGGTTGAAGATGTCATTGCCGCCAAGGCCATACATATGGTCGCGACCGCCCTTCCCGACGATCGTGTCGGCGACCCCGTCGCGGCCGACAAGAATCTCGTTGGCGCTGGTGCCGTCGAGCTGCGCTTCGCCCGCCTGCGCGCGGTTGACCGAAACGCGCGCCGTATCCGACGGCGTCGTCGAGTAGAAGAAGCTGCCGCCGTCCACATCATTGTCGGTGAAGGTGAAATTGCCGCCGCCGCGTCCCACGCTCGTCGCATCGACAATATTGCTGGCCGATCCGGTGACCACCGTGCCGGCCTGGTCGTTGGCGAGCAGCGCCGCTTCGGCGATCTGGATCGCCGCGCCCGAGCCGCTGGCGTTGGTAATGACGAGGTCGGCATTTGCGATCGCGCCGCCGCCGGGGCCGCCGCCATCGACCACCGTCACGGTGAGCGTCGAACCCGCCGTGTCGCCGTCACGGTCGATCACCGTATAGTTGAATATCTCCGTTGCCGCAGTGGGCGTGGCATCGGGGGCATAGGACCAGATTCCGCTCACGAAGTTGAGCGTCAGCGTCGCGCCCTCGGGCGTCGTGGCCGAGATGTTGTTACCCGATTGCGTGCCCGGATTGGCGCCCGTGCGCGTGATCGTGTTGTTGCCATCCCAGGTGTAGGTGGTGCCGCTGACCGTGATCGACTGGATCCGGCCGCCGTCGGCGCCGAAATTATCGTTGGCGTCGAGGTCGCCGCTGACCGGCAGCGCCACAACGATGTCGAGCAGCGCCTGGACGAGATCGTCGAAATTATCGACCAAGACCGGCGCGCCCTGACCATCGACATCGACATCCTGCAAGCGCTCAGTGATGATCCCGTTGCCGACGCCGATGGTCGTGACGTTGATATCGCCATTGTTAACAAAATTGATCCAGTCCGCCCGTGTGGCATTGGCCAGCGAGTTCCCGCCCGACCCCGTCTGTTCGTTGGGGTTGCCGTCGCTCAGGAAGAAGACCTGGTTGCTGGCGTTCGGATTGGGGACATAGACGTCCATCAACTCTTCAATACCGGCGGTAAAATCGGTCCCGCCATTGAACGGCCTGGAGCCGCCCGTCGCCGGATTGAGGCTATCGATGGCCTGCACGAAGCTCACCGCATCGGCGAAGACATCGACACCACCGAAACTGATGCTCTCTGCGGTCGACGAAAAGCCGATCAGGCGGATCGAGACATTGCCGCTCGAACTGCCAAACAGGGCGAGGCCCGCTTCGCGAACCGCGCTCAGCATCGTGTTGAGCTCGGTGTTGTCGATGCTGCCCGAGAAGTCGAGCACGAACGCCGTGTTGAAATCGAGCGTCGCTTCGGTCGTCGTGCCCGAGTCCGCCGTCGCGGTCGGGCCATCGTCCTCGAAGCTCAGCCGCTGGCCGATGTTGATCGACGCCTGCGCGCTGTCGCCGTCGCCGTCGGTGATCGTCCCGGTGATCGTGATCAGATTGGCCGCCGCGAGCGTTTTCGCATCGTCGTGCGCCGCGCCCGGGCCACCATCGGTATCGTGCGCGATCGCACGGATCTGGTCGAGCGTGATGTTCCCGCTGCCATCGACCGCAACGGTAAAGACCGTCGGCCCGCCGGCGCCGGCGGTGGCAACCACCTGCCCGCCGACGAGCGTCAGCACGACAGCCTGCCCGGTCGCGGTGTCGACAAGTCCCGTCGAACCCGCGTTGATGCCGAGCGCATAGGTCACCGTTCCGGGGCCATCGGCGCCGAAGTTGGTCGTGAACACCGCGCCGCTGACCGCGTTGGTTCCGAGGTTCGTTTCATCGACCGTCAGCGTCGGAAGCGGGGCACCGGCCACGATCGACGGCCCATCGTCGGCAAAACGGATATTGCCGCCAAGATCGACGAAATCGGTGCTTGTCCGGATGTCGCCATCGCGATCGGTGATCGTCGCGGTGCCGGTCAGGCGGACCAGATTGCTGCCGAGGCCGGCAAACTGGTCGTCATAGGGTGCCGAGGTGTCGGCGTTCGCCGGATGATCGATTTCGGCGAACTGGGTCAGCGTGACCGCACCCGTGGCCGCGTTGACGGCGATCGAGAAGATCGTGTTCGCGGCGCTGACGCCGCCCGAGGTCGCCGCGGTCGAGCCGACGACCGAACCGTCGGGCTGGGTGTAAAGGCGGATCGCCACGCCATTGCTGGCAAGGTTTGCCGGACTGCCGTTCGCGCCGACGAGGCTCAGCACATAGCCCACCGTCGTGGTGCCCGCACCGTCGGCGCCATAGGCCGACGTCAGGTTGAAGACGCCGCCGAAGTTCGCGGTCGAGGAATCACTGTCGGAGACGCCCGCGCCGATCGTCTGCGCGTCCTGCGTGGTCAGAACGATGCTGCTTTCGTTGGTCGCCACCAGGGTGACCGTCGGCGTGTCGTCGTCGACGCTGATGTTCAGCGTGCCGGGGACGAGGGCCGCGTCGCCATCGACGTCGGTGACGCTATAGCTGATCGCGAACGGCTGGTTGTTCTCGTCATCGCCCGCCGCGTGCAGGATCGGCGCATTCTGCGTGATCGTGTAGGCACCGCTTGCAGGGTTCAGCGTGACGGTCAGCACCGTGGTGCCACCGGCGCCGCCCTGCTTCACCAGCAGATCACTACCCGACAGGACATAGGTGAAACCCGCCGGCGCACCCGTCGTCAGGAAAGCAAAGGCCAGCGCGCCGTCGCCGCCCGTCGCGCCAAGCGTGCCCGACGTGTTTTGCGAATCGACGTCGTCGCTCGTGCCGCCCGCGATGCCGCCCGGAAGCGCGTCGTCGTCGAGCTGCGCTTTCGCGTTGGCCGCCGCGACGGGCGTCGCATCGGCAATGCTGATCGTCAGCGTCGCGGTATCGGTATCGCCGTCGCCGTCGCCCAGCGTATAGGTGAAGGTGTCGCTGACGCCCCCGGCAGTTCCGGCATTGCGCGTGTAGCTGTAGCTGCCGTCGGTGTTGATCGTCAGCACGCCATATTGGCCATTGACCTGGAAATTGCCCGAACCGTCGGGGGTCGTGTCGCTGTTCGCCGGCACATTGACGCTGACGATCGCCGAGACCGCGGCGCCATCGGCGCCGCGCGTGTCGGCGCCCGTGTCGCCATCGCCCGCATCGCCCGCGGCGGCGTCCGTGATGACGTTGCCCGTGGCCGGGCCAAACTGGCCCGCCGCGATGCTGTCGCTATCGTTCACCGCGTCCGGGACATCGTCGATGATATTGACCGACAAGATGCCGTTGGCCGTGTCGTTGTCGACGTCGGTCAGGACGACGGCAAAATTCTCGAACAGGCTGTTCTCGCCCGCTCCGGTTACATGATTCTCAGCACCGGTCAGCGTGTAGGTGTAGCTGATCTGGCCGTTCGCCGGGTTGTAGGCGGTGATGCTCAGCGTATTGCCGAACGGCGTGGCGAAGCTGACCGCGGCGAAAACACCGTTGGTGATCACCGCCTGGCCACCGATCGTCAGATCGTCGACGCCATCGGGCGCCGAGATGTTGAACGTGGCGATCTGAGTCAGCGATTCCTTCACCGTGTCGGATCCGGCAGGCAGGTCGTCCTCGTCCACCGTGACGTCACCACCCTGCGCCTCGGGCGTCAGGTTGGTGATCGTCACGCCGTCGTCATCACCGGTCAGCGTGACCGTCAACGTCGCGGGGTCGCTGTCGCCGTCATTGTCGGTCAGGGTGTAGGTGAAGACGTCGGTAAGCGTCGCCCCGGGGGCGAGCGCGTTGATCGCAATCTGGCCGGCGGCGCTCAGCGTATAGGTCTGCGTGCCGTCGCCGTTGATCGTGATCGTGCCATAGGTGCCCGTGAGGCTGGTGAAGGTGCGGCTGCCGAAACCGTCGGCGCCGTCGGTGTCGTTGGTGTCGACGTCGAAGGTGACCGAGATCGGGCCGCCTTCGGTAAGGCCCGCCGTATCGTCATTCGCCACCGGCGCATCGTCTTCGAACACCAGATTCTGCCCGATATTGGCCGTTGCGGTCGCCGTGTCGCCGTCGGCGTCGGTAACCGTCGCGGTCAGCGTGATCAGATTGTCGGCCGCCAGGCTGGCCGGCTGATCGGGTCCGCTGTTCGGAGTGTGGACCACCGCGCGAATCTGGTCGAGCGTGACCGTGCCGTTCGCCGCGACGCTGACCGTGAAGACCAGTTCGTTCGAGGTCGCGGTCCGGCCCTGGACCACACCGCCGACGACGCTGAGCACGACCGCCTGGTTGGTCAGCGTGTCGACAAGGCCCGTCGATCCGGCCGTGATGCCGAGCGCATAGGTCGTCGAATTCGCCGCCGCGGCGCCATCGGCGCCAAAGGCCGGCGTAAAGACCGAGGCAAAGCTGAATGACGCGTCGGTGCCGAGCGTCGATTCATCGACCGTCAGCACCGGCTGGGTGGTGTTCGCAACCACCGTCGGCGCATCGTCGTCGAAGGTGATCCGGAGCGTGCCCGGCGCAGTCGACCCGTCGCTGTCGCTGACGGTGAAGCCCAGCACCACCGTGGCATCATTCTCGTCGCCGCCGCCAACGTGCAGAACATTATCGACCAGCGTCACCTTATAGGCGCCGGTCGCGGGGTTGGTGACTTCGACGGTGAACAGCACGCCGCGCGGGCCGGTGCCGGTCAGCGTGTTGGTGCCGGCGTTCCAGCCAAGCTGGACCGATTCCTGGCCGACAATGACGAACAGACCGTTCATCGCCGCAAAGTTCACCGAACCCGGGCCATCGCCGCCGAAATTGAGGTTGAGCAGGCCGGTGAAGGTCGCCTGATTATTGTCGCCGTCGCTGTTCGGATCGGCAAGATCGCCGGTCGTGCTGGCGGGATTGCCGCCGGCGAGCGCATCGTCGTCGACCGAAGCCTGCGTCTGGCCCGCGGTCGGGATGTTGGCATCGGTGATCGCGAAGCTGATCGGTGCGGTCGCGGTATCGCCGTCGCCATCGGTGACCGTATAGGTCGCGGCGGCGCTGCCGGTGCCGGGCACCGCTGCGTCGGCGGTAAAGCTATAGCTGCCGTCGGCCTTCACCTTGATCGTGCCGTGGCCGATGTCGATGGCCTGCGAGAAGCCGTCGCCGCCGAACACCAGCGCCGTGCCGTTGATCTGGGTCACGGTCGCGCCGTCGGCGCCCTGCACGAAATCGAGCGTGCCGGTGACCGTCGCGCCCTCGGCGACATTCTGGTTCGCTTCGGGCGCGGCGGCCGGGACGTCGTCGGTGATACGGATGTCGATCGTCGCGCTGGCGGTCGACCCGTCGATGTCGGTGACGGTCACGCCGACGCTGTCGTTGCGATTGTCCTCGCCCGCCGCCGGATGGTCGGTCCGATTATCGTTCAGCGTGTAGCTATAGGTGAAGGTTCCGCCGATCACCGAACCGTCGGCGCCGGTCACCGCGGTGAAGCCGGTGACATTCAGCGTGCCATAGGCGCTCGCAACCGACTGCGGCGTGAAGGTGCCGTTCGCGACGACAAGCGTCAGCGGCGCACCGAGCGGCACGCCGTTGAAGCTGGTCAGCACGACCGTGCCCATGCCATCGGGGGTCGACACGGTGAAGCTGTCGCTGTCGGTCAGGCTGTCCGGCGTCGCGTCCGAACCCGCGGGCTCGCCGGGACGCACCGGCAGATCGTCTTCGTCGACGAACAACTCGGCGCCCGCGGCGTCGAGGCCGGTAATCGTGACGCCGTCGTTGGCGCCGTTGATCGTAATCGTCAGCGTCGTCGTCGCCGGATCGCCGTCGCCGTCGGTCATCGTATAGGTGAAGGTCTCGGTCAGCGTCTGACCGGCCGAAAGGCCCTGCACCGGCTGCGCCGCATTGTTGACGACATAGCTGTAGCTGCCGTCGGCGTTCAGCGTCAGCGTGCCATAGGCGCTGACCAGCGGCGTACCCACGATGCCGCCCTGGAGTGCGGTGACGGTCGCGCCGTCGGCCCCTTGCGTATCGGCGGCACCATCGGTCGCATTGCCGTCGGTGCCGCCCGTGCCGGTCAGCACATTGCCGTCGGCGGTCAGCGGACCATCCTCGGTCACGCTGTCGGTGTCGGGCTTGGCGGTCGGAACATCGTCGATGATCCGCGCGTCGAGGCTGGCGTTGGCGGTCGATCCGTCGCTGTCGGTCACGACAACGGCGAAGCTGTCGGTGACGAAATCCTCGCCCTGACTGCTGTGCGTCAGCGTGTTGTCCGAAAGCACATAATTATAGGCGAAGGTCCCGCCGATCACCGAGCCATCGGCACCGATCACCGGCGTGAAGCCCGTGATGTTGATGGTCCCAAGCGGACTCGTCGCGGTGCCCGCGGTAAACACCCCGCCCGTCACGACCTGCGTACCGCCGATCGTCACATTGCCGAGGCCATCGGGGGTCGACACGGTAAAGCTGCCCGGCTGCGTCAGCGCCGCCGCATCAGGCGACGAACCGTCGATCAGATCGTCCTCGTTGACGATGACTTCGGCGCCTTCGGCGTTCAGGCCACCCACCGTCACCCCGTCATCGGCGCCGTTGATGGTGATCGTCAGCGCTGCGGTCGATGTGTCGCCGTCGCCATCGGTGATCGTGTAGGTGAAAATCTCGGTCAGCGTCTGGCCGGCCGAGAGGCCCTGCACCGGCTGCGCCGCATTGTCGAGGACATAGCTATAGCTGCCGTCGGCGCCCAGCGTCAGCGTGCCATAGGCGCCGGCAAATGCCGTGCCCACGGTGCCACCGGTCACCGCGGTCACGGTCGCGCCATCGGCGCCCTGAGTGTCGGCGACCCCGTCGGTCGCATTGGCGTCGCCGCCACCCAAGCCCGTCAAAACATTGCCATCGGCGGTCGCCGGATTATCCCCGTTTCCGCTGTCCTCGGTCACGCCGTCGACATCGGGACGCGCCGTCGGAACGTCATCGATGATGCGGACGTCGAGACTGGCGTTGGCGCTTGAACCGTCGCTGTCGGTGACGATCACCGCAAAGCTGTCGGTGACGCTGCCCTCGCCCTGCCCCGTGTGGGTCAGCGTGTTGTCCGAAAGGACATAATTGTAAGTGAAGGTGCCACCGATCACCAAGCCGTCGGCGCCGATAACGGGCGTGAAACCGGTGATGTTGACCAGCCCGAGCGGGCTCGTCGCGGTGCCCGCCGTAAAGACCCCGTTCGTCACGACCTGCGTGTCGCCGATCGTCACATTGCCGAGCCCGTCGGGCGTCGAGATCGTGAAACTGCCTGGCTGGGTCAGCGCCGCCGCGTTCGGCGACGAACCATCGGCGAGGTCATCTTCGTCGATGGTCAGTTCGCCGCCTTCGACGCCGAGGCCATTGATCGTGACGCCATCGTCGGCGCCGTTGATTATGATCGTCAGCGTCGTCGTCGAGGTGTCGCCGTCGCCGTCGGTGATCGTATAGGTAAAGGTCTCGGTCAGCGCCTGCCCGGCCGTGAGGCCCTGCACCGGCTGCGCCGCATTGTTGAGGATATAGCTGTAGCTGCCGTCGGCGTTCAGCGTCAGCGAACCATAGGCGCCAGCCAGCGCCGCGCCGACCGTGCCGCCAGTCACCCCGGTAACGGTCGCGCCATCGGCGCCCTGCACATCGGCGACACCGTCGGTCGCATTCGCGTCATCGCCGCCAACGCCGGTCAGCACATTGCCATTGGCAACCGTCGGACCATCCTCGGTCACGCTGTCGACATCGGCGCGCGCCGTCGGGACGTCGTCGATGATGTCGATCAACAGTTCGCGGCTGGAGCCACCGCCGTCGAGGTCGGTGACGACCAGAGCGAATTCGAGCGTTTCGACCGGATCGCCCAGCACATTGTCCAGCAGCGTATAGCTGAACCCCACCGCACCCTGGCCGGTGGCCGGATCATAGCTGTAGCTGGTGACGACCAGCCGGCCCGTCGCATCGCTGAACACCGTCTGCGGCAGGCTTCCCGGCGTGAGGACGGTTCCCGCAAGCGTGACGCTGGCAACGCCGTCGAACGAGAAGAAGGAGATCGTGCCCGACGCGGTCTCGCTGGTCGCGGCGCTGTCGGATCCGGCCGATTCGCCACCGCGCGCGGCAAGGCCGGCTTCATACACCGTTGCCAGCACGGGCTCCGGCGGCGGGGGAGGCGGAAGGTTGCCGATCGCGATCGTCAGCGTCGCGGTCGAGGTGTCGCCGTCGCCGTCGGTGATGCGATAGGTGAAGACGTCGTTGACGCCCCCCGGCGTGCCCGGATTGCGGACATAGGAGTAGCCGCCCTGCGCGTTGATCGTCAGCGTGCCATATTGGCCCTGGACCGTACCGGGTGCCGAAAAGCTTTCGCTGCCCGCGCCGCGAATACCGGTCAGCGTCGCGCCGTCGGCGCCCGGCGTGTCGGCACCGGCCGCACCGCTGGTCGTTCCCGCGCCGGTCAGCACATTGCCCGTTTCGGGGCCGCGCGTGCCGCCCGCGAGCGCGTCGGTGTCGTTGCGCGCGGTCGGGACGTCGTCGATGACCGAGACGGTCAGCCGCGCGGGCGCCGTATCGCCGTCGCGGTCGGTGACGACGATGTTGAAGACGTCGGTCAGATTGGCGTTGGCATTGGTGTTGTCGGCCAGCGTATAGCTGTAGCCGATCGCACCCGGCGTCACGCTGGTGATGGTGAGCTGGCCGAGCGGCGAGGCGATGACCTGGCCGACGCCGGTGACCACGGTGCCGTTGATCGTGACCGACACCGGCCCGTCGGGCGCATCGAGGACGATCGAGCCCGTGACGGTTTCGCTCGTCGCCGCGCTGTTGCTGCCGGCGGGCTCGTTGCCGCGCGCCGGAAGCCCGGCTTCGTTGACGCTGGAGGTCGCGTCGAGCGCGCCGGCGGGCTGGTCGGGGGTGACGATGACGATCGTCGGTTCCTCGTCGGAAACGGCCGGCAGCAGTTCGCGGTCTTCGGGCTGCGGAAACGCCAGCTGCGTATAGGGCAGCAGGTCGCCGAGCGCATAGGCATCCTGGATCGGACCAGCGGGATCGGCGAAATTGCCGCCCGAGCTGCGGACACCGGCTTCGGGGTTCAGCTCGCCGAGATTCTCCAGCAGCTGCGCCACCGTGCTCGCCGGCACCGTATCGCCGTCAACGACGATCGCCGGAACATCGACCGCGCCGCCGGGAATGATGAACACCTGACCGTTCGGCAGGGTGATGACGAGGTCGGTGCCCGAAATCGTGATATCGTCGATCGACGCGCCCGCGGGCAGGACGATGCGGCCGCTTGCGTCTGGAACGAGGATTGCTTGGATCGCCAGCGGCATGGTCGATGCGGCGGCGGTGACGTTCGCGGCGGCGGCAAGAAACTCACCGCCCGGCAAGGCCCGGTTCGATGGCTCGCTCGATGCGCCGTCGCGCTCGGGACCCGTCATGCCATTCCGCGCCGGATTGTCGAAAGCATCCATGTCAATTTCCCTCGAACGCACCTCGCCCTGCCACAAAAACGGCACGGCAAAATTCCACCAATGTCAGTGCGACCCACGGTCCAAGCGACTCGGACCTTCCCCATCCCTTAGGAAACATGGATTCCCGGGACTCCGCAAGCGCGTTAACACATTTTTAGCAATCGCTAATTTTGGCCGAACAGCCCACCATGCCCGCGTCGGCCGCGCAATATAATATATCCTATATTCAATGTTATGAGCAAATCTGGTCATCAAGGCCCACCGCCCCGAAAGACGCGCTCCCGTCCCAATTAGAACCACAACTTAACACGGTTCGTCGCATGCACGGCGCCGCTCAGGCGGCGAATCGGCCCAACGCTCCGCGCGGCGTTAAGCCGGCCCGACACGATCTTAGCGGGGCCAATTGCGCTCGACCGGCGCGCCCGAAAACCGCGGCGAAAATGCAATATTAAGGGTTGCCGGGCGATAAGGGTTCACCAAAGGAGACGGTGGTGAGATCCTTGCTGGCCCATATCGCGGACCCCGTCGAAACGACCGATCGCCGGCGAACGAACCGCCTTACCCTCCGGCTCGATGTCGCGGCGCGTACGGCCACGGCCGAGTCCGCCGTGATCATCCGCAACCTGTCGCGGACCGGCCTGCTGATCGAGACCGGCGCGGGCTTTTCGATCGGCGAGACGTTTCTGCTGGTCTTGCCCGAACTCGGCGCCGCCCCCGCGCGCGTCGTCCGCCATGACGGCAGGCTCTTTGGGTGCGAATTTCTGACGCCCGTCCCCGCCAGCGCGATCAGCGCAGCGCTGCTCAAGGCAGCCCCCGACGAGGAAGCGGACGATATGGCGGCCGCGGCGGCCGCGAGCGACACCAACGGCCTTTATGCGCGGCGGCCGTCGAGCGCGATCCTGGTCACGGCGTTGACGGCTTTGTTCATCGCCGTGGCGCTTCTCTTCGCCTTTGCCCTCGTCTCGCTGAACTTCTCGGCAGGCTGAGCCCCGCGCCCTTATCGGCGCGCCCCCCAAGAATATTCGGCGCACGATCCCCCTGCATCGAAAGGGATCAAATTGCAGAATAGTATGGGAAATTCTGGAGCGGGTGAAGGGATTCGAACCCTCGACCCCAACCTTGGCAACTTGACCTTCCACCTTTTCTATCGCTTTCGAAGCTACGCTATCATCCTATTTTTACTAGTTTTCTTGTGTTTCTCTTTTACCTGCTATATCCTGTAATTGCCTCCGGTTTCCACCAAACTGGAGACATTTTGGAGACACTGGCGATTTTCGAAGCCGTGTCTCCAGCAGGAGTTTTGTATGCCGACTGCAAAGCTGACAAAGCGGACCATAGACGCCCTCGTTCCGCCAGAAACCAAGCACCTCATTCTATGGGATTCAGAGGTGAAGGGCTTCGGCCTGAGGATCATGGCGTCTGGGCTGAAGACCTTCGTCGTCCAGTATCGAAACGCCGAAGGCACCAAGCGGCGCATGAACCTTGGCCGCTTTGGCGTTCTAACCGTCGATCGAGCCCGCGATTTGGCGAAGTTGAAGCTCGCCGAAGTCATTGTCGGAGAAGATCCTGCCGACAAAGTCCGGCAGGATCGCAAAGGCATGACCGTTGCCGAGATGTGCGATTGGTATCTGGTGGAGGCGCGCGCGGGCAATATCCTCGGCCGCAAGAATCTTCCGATCAAGGAATCGTCGCTCGGGATGGATGAGAGCCGCATTCGCACGCACATCGCGCCCCTGCTCGGCAATCGAATCGTCAAACATTTGAAAATCGCCGACGTCGAGCAGATGCAGACGGACGTGAAGAATGGAAAGACCGCCAAGCCTCGAACGGGAGGCCGGGGCGGCATGGCCACCGGCGGACCCGGCGTCGCAGGGCGGTGTGTCGGCACGCTCCAGGCCATCATTGGACATGCGAAGCACAAGGGGCTGCTCGAAACGCATCCTACCGAGGGGGTAAGGAAGCTTGCCAGTAAGAAGAAGACGCGCCGGCTGAGCATTGCCGAAATCGAGATGCTCGGAAAAGCGATCGCCTACGCCGAGGCCATTGGTGAAAACCCTGTCGCGCTTGGCGTGCTGCGCACATTGCTGCTCACGGGTTATCGGCGCCAAGAAGGTCAGGCGATGTGCCGTAGCTGGCTGCATGCCGAGCGCAGCTACGTCGCTTTTCCCGATACCAAGGGCGGCGCACAAATCCGGGCGATCGGACCCGCTGCCATTCGAGTGCTCGAAGACCAGACGGAGATAGCCAACAATCCGCATCTGTTTCCGTCCGCTGTTGGGAATGGTCCCTACACCGCGGTCAGTGAGTGCTTGCGGCGCGTGTGCAGTTTGGCCGGCATAAAAGGTGTGACGCCTCATACGCTTCGCCATACGTTCGGAAGCGTCGCGGGCGACCTCGGATTCTTCGAGCTGACGATCCGCGGGTGCTCGGTCATGCTTCACAGAATGTGACCCAGGATTATGTCCACATCGACGAAGCGCTGAAACTGGCTGTCCGGCGGACTTCCGACGAAATCGAGCGGCTATTGGCAAAGGGCGCTGCGAAGCTTGGGACCATGCGTCACGCCGCTTGACCGGCCGGAACGGGGACGGGCTCTGCTAAGCGAGGCGCCGCATCGTCGGTCGCACCGTTGCGCACGCGGGCGTGCCGTCCTTTCCCGTGCCAATGATTGAAATCTCGATGGGCAGCGCATCCTTCACGGCCGCGTCAAGCAACTCCTGTTCGATATCATGTATGTCGATCTTTATCCGCCGCGACCAAGGCGAAGCAGCATCGCCCGCCATTTGTCCGACGCGAATATGGACGAACCGTCGCCGCGGCCCTTCGCGTCGCACCTGATCGCCGAAGAATTTGGGACCCGGGCCGACGCGCACGGGAAAATCGAACGCCAAGGCTTCGCCCGCCTGGGACGCTTTGGGATCGAGCGGCCGGTCGTCCTTGCCTTGCAAGCTGTGGAGCACGCCGACGACCGGCTGCTCGATGACGATCCGAAAGGCGATCTCGCTCTGCTGTTCGCGAACCATGAAAACACTATAGTCCAATCACGCAATCGGGCCAACTTATCGGATATTCCCGATAAGAATTGACGGGCTCTCTTTCATCGGATAATTCCGATGCATGCAAACCGATTCCGCCCTGTCCATTCTCGCCGCGCTGGGACACCCGACCCGCCTTGATGCGTTCCGCCTGCTCGTCAAGCATGAGCCCGAAGGTCTGTCGACGGGTCAGCTTGTCGAAGCGTCGGGACTCACCCAGAGCACCTTCTCGACCCATCTTGCGGTGCTCGCGAAAGCCGGCCTCGTGATATCCGAGAAGCGCGGGCGGCAGATTATCCAGCGCGCGGATATCGACGCCCTTCGCGGCCTGATGCTCTTCCTCGCCAAGGATTGCTGCCAAGGACGCGCCGAGCTTTGCGAGCCGCTGCTTGCCGAACTGGCGTGCTGCTGAGCGCGCTGCGCCGACCCCGATCCGAATCTTGACAGCCTGCGCCGGCCCGGCGCCTCCGTTCAGCAATGAGGGATATCCGATGACCGACAAGATCTACAATGTGCTGTTCTTGTGCACGGGCAACAGCGCGCGCTCGATCCTCGCCGAAGCTTTGATGAACCGCGACGGCGAAGGCCGCTTCCGAGCCTATAGCGCGGGCAGCTTCCCGAAGGGCGAAGTGCATCCGCAGGCGATATCGCTGCTCGAGGAACTTGGGTTCGAGACGAAGGAGCTGAGGTCGAAAAGCTGGGACGAGTTTTCCGGGCTCGACGCGCCGGTATTCGACTTCATCTTTACGGTCTGCGATAATGCCGCCGGCGAGACCTGCCCGGTCTGGCCCGGCAAGCCGATGAACGCGCATTGGGGGATCGAAGACCCCGCAGCGGTGGAAGATGAGGGCCAGCGCGAGGCGTTCGAGTATGCGCTGCATTATCTCTCGAACCGCATCTCGCTGTTCCTTGCGCTGCCGCTTGAAAGCATCGACGCGATGGCGACGGAGCGGAAGCTCATGGAAATTGGGCGCGGCGAAGGCGCGACCGTCCAGGCGGAGTCGGCGGAATGAGCACCGACATCATCATCTACCATAACCCCGAATGCAGCACCTCGCGCAACACGCTCGCGATGATCCGCAACGCGGGGATCGAGCCGCATGTGATCGAATATCTGAAGACGCCGCCGTCGCGCGCGCTGCTCGAACAGTTGATCGAGCGTGCCGGGATCGCCCCGCGCGCGCTGCTGCGCGAGAAGGGCACGCCCTATGCCGAACTGGGTCTCGGCGACGAAAGCCTCGACGATACCGCGCTTGTCGATGCGATGATGGCGCATCCCATCCTCATCAACCGGCCCTTGGTCGTCTCGCCGCTCGGCGTGAAACTCTGCCGACCATCCGAAGCGGTGCTCGACATTCTTCCTGCGCGCCAGCTCGGCGCCTTTGCCAAGGAAGATGGCGAGCAGGTCGTCGATGCTAACGGCAATCGCGTTCGGACCTGAGGGGATTGTCATGACCGCCGCAAGGACCGAACGGCTGTCGTTCCTCGACCGCTATCTGACGCTCTGGATCTTTCTCGCGATGGCGCTCGGCGTTCTCCTCGGGTCGCTCTTCAAGGGGCTGCCAGCCGCGATCGATGCGATGTCGATCGGAACCACGAACATCCCGATCGCGATCGGCCTGATCCTGATGATGTATCCGCCGCTCGCGCGCGTACGCTACAACGAGCTCCCGCGCGTCTTCGAGGACAAGCGCGTCCTCGCGATCTCGCTCATCCAGAACTGGATCATCGGTCCGGTGCTGATGTTCGCGCTCGCGGTGATCTTCCTGTCGGACAAGCCCGAATATATGACGGGCCTTATCCTGATCGGCCTCGCGCGCTGCATCGCGATGGTGATCGTGTGGAACCAGCTTGCGAAGGGTGATAATCAATATGTCGCCGCGCTCGTTGCCTTCAACTCGATTTTTCAGATCCTCTTCTTCAGCGTCTACGCCTGGTTCTTCCTCGCCGTGCTGCCGCCGCTGTTCGGGCTCGAAGGCAGCGTCATCAATGTCAGCTTCTGGACGATCGCCGAGGCCGTGCTCATCTACCTCGGCATCCCTTTCCTCGCCGGTTATCTGACGCGCCATTTCCTTGCCCGCGCCAAAGGTGAGGAGTGGTATGAGACGCGCTTCCTGCCGAAGATCGGCCCGATCACGCTCGTGGCCTTGCTTTTCACCATCGTCGCGATGTTCAGCCTTAAGGGCGGCGAGATCGTCACCATACCCGGCGACGTCGTCCGGATCGCGATCCCGCTCACCATCTATTTCGTGGTGCAGTTCCTCATCAGCTTCTGGATGGGCAAGCTCATCGACGCCGATTACCCCCGAACCACCGCGGTTGCCTTCACGGCCGCAGGCAATAATTTCGAGCTCGCAATCGCGGTCGCGATCGCCGCCTTCGGCCTCGCCTCGCCGGTCGCCTTTGCAGCCGTCATCGGCCCGCTCGTCGAAGTCCCCGTCCTCATCCTGCTCGTCAGCGTCGCATTCCGTCTCGGACGGCGCTGGTTCCCGGCAAGCACGCCTTCGGAAGCCTGACAATCATGACCAACCATGTTTTCACGCGCCTCCGCGCGCTCACCGATGCCGACCATCTCCCGGCGCTCAGCCCCGAGTATTTGCGGGCGCGGCCCGCGCTCGGCCTCGGGCCGCTCGATCCCGCTCCCCGAATCCTGCTGCTCTACGGAAGTCTGCGCGAACGCTCCTTTTCACGCCTCGTCGTCGAGGAAACGGCGCGTCTGCTCCAGCTCTTTGGCTGCGAAACCCGCATCTTCGACCCATCCGACCTGCCCCTTCCCGACCAGGTCGCCGATGACGATCACCCGGCGGTCGAGGAACTGCGACAGCATTCGATCTGGTCCGAGGGTCAGGTCTGGTGCAGTCCCGAGCGCCACGGCCAGATCACCGGCATCATGAAGGCGCAGGTCGATCATCTCCCGCTCGCGTACAAGGGCCTGCGCCCGACACAGGGCCGCACGCTCGCGGTGATGCAGGTGTCGGCGGGATCGCAGTCGTTCAACAGCGTCAATACGCTGCGCATCCTCGGCCGCTGGATGCGGATGGTCACCATCCCCAACCAGTCGAGTGTCGCCAAGGCGTGGCAGGAGTTCGACGAGGCGGGACGCATGCTACCGTCGAGCTATTATGACCGGATCGTCGACGTCGCCGAGGAACTGGTGCGCTTCACCGTGCTGACGCGCGGTCATGCAGGGCAGCTCGTCGACCGCTATTCGGAGCGCAAGGACCGCAATGAACCGGTCGCGACGCCGGCCGAGCTGGCGCAGCTGCCCGGCGCATCATAGCGCGCTCGCGATCACGTCAGCGCAGCAGGCCGATCAAGGGCGCTTCGATCAGCGGCTCCCACAATAGCGCGATCACCGTCAGCAAGGTCGAGACGCCGAGCAGGATGAGGGTCGATGGGGCGGCTTTTCGCCCGGTTGCCCTGGACTGCCGCCAGACGATGAACCATGCGGCTGCGACGACGATCACCGAAAGCGCGCGCAGCCATGGCGCGGCGCCTTCGAGCCAACTCAATGTTGCTCCCGCACCCGCGAGCGCCGCGGCCGGCAGGGCGAGCGGCAGAACGCAACATGCCGCGCAGCTCAGCACCGCCGCCGACGAGGTCATTGTCGCCGCGACGCCGGCGCCCATTTCGGTCGTGCCAGTCTGTTCCGGCATTTCCATGCGCGTGGCCATCAATTTGTCCCTTCCGGCTTGCAGCCGCACGATCCGTCGATTTTGCAGGCCGCCGGAGCCTGCTGACGCCGACGCTGTGCGACATAGGCGGCGGCGACCGCGGCGAGCAAGAGGCTGCCGATGAGGATGGCGATCCCGTTCCCGCTCGCGATTCCGAGCGCGCCCAGGGCGCTCGCCCCGAACAGCAGCGGGAAAGCGCAGCATGCCGCGCAGGCGGCGCCCAGCCCCATGGCCATTTTCCACTTCATCACATTTTCCTTCCCAGATTTCCGGCTCAGGATTATGCCTATGCGGCCTCAAGTAGCTTGAGGTGCAAGCGATAAATGAATGGCCTTTCCCATGACGAGTGAAATGATGATCGGCGATGCCGCGAAAGCGGCAGGCTGCTCGGTTCCGACGATCCGCTACTATGAGAGTGTGGGATTGCTTGCCGAAGCCGCGCGCACCGCCGGGGGGCATCGCTCCTACCGACGGCAGGACGTCGAGCGCCTCACCCTCGTCCGTCGCTGCCGCGACTTCGGGATGTCGATCAACCAGGTCAAAACGCTGATCGCGATCCGCGAGAGCCCGTCGTCGTGCGACAATGCACTCGAGGCCGTGACGCTTCATCGCGAGCAGTTGAACGCCCGGATCGCTGACCTCAAAGCCCTCGACCGCGCCCTCGCGCTGATCGTCGCGCGCTGCGAGGCGGATTGTGCGGGCGGGGCGTCATCCTGCTGCACGATCTACGACGACCTCGCGGTCGCTTGAGATGCGCGCCATGACCGCCCGACCGGCTCGAACGAAACCACGCGCGACAAGCATCCCTTCGAACGGCAGCCCAACCGCGCGAGGACCGTTCACGACATGAATCAAAGCGAGCTGCGCGACCGATTGGAAACCCATCAGGTCGCAATATATTTCGCCGTCGTGCTGCTCGGCGCATCGGCGGGCGCGCTCGTTCCGGGCGCGACGGCGCTTGAGCCGGCGATCAACCCCGCGCTCGCCTTCATGTTGTTCGTGACCTTCCTGCAAGTTCCGATCGCGGCGCTCGGACAGGCGCTTCGCGACGTCCGTTTTCTGGCAGCGCTGCTCGGGGTCAATTTCATCATCGTTCCGCTGCTGGTCGCCGGGTTGATGCCGTTCGCACCCGACGACCCGCTCATTCGCCTCGGGGTCCTGATCGTGCTGCTGTGCCCCTGCATCGATTATGTCGTGACCTTCGCTCATCTCGGCCGCGCCGACGCGCGGCTGCTCCTCGCCTCGACGCCGGCGCTTCTGATCGTGCAGATGCTGTTGCTGCCCGCCTATCTTGCGGCGTTCCTCGGTGACGAAGCGGCCAGCCTCGTCCAGGCCGGGCCGTTCGTCCACGCATTTCTATGGCTGATCGCGCTGCCGCTGATCCTGGCCATCCTGTGCCAGCTGTGGGCAGGGCGCAGCCCGGCAGGCCAAAAGCTGATCTCGTCGCTCGGCCTCCTTCCCGTTCCGGCGACCGCGCTGGTGCTCTTCATCGTTATTGCCGCCGTCGTGCCACAGCTCGGGGCCGCGATCCCGGCCGCGCTTCGTGTCCTGCCCCTCTATGTCGCCTTCGCAGCGATCGCGCCGTTCGCGGGTTGGCTGGTCGCGCGCGGCGCGGGGCTGGACGCAGCTGGCGGCCGCGCGGTCGCCTTCAGCGCAGGGACACGCAATTCGCTGGTGGTGCTGCCGCTGGCGATGGCCGTCCCCGGCGCGCTGCCGGTCCTGCCCGCCATTATCGTGACGCAGACGCTGGTCGAGCTCATATCCGAGCTTGTCTATGTGCGCGCGATTGCGCGATTGGGGCGCGGTGCACCATCGAATTGATGGCGGCTCGGCGAAGACACCAAGTCATCAAGCGAGCGGCTCGCAGGCCAGGTCAGACAAGAGCTTGACTCCGTACCATGGTACGTAATCTATATGCGCATGGGTGGCTGGAAATCCGGTGACGGTCGCCCACCGCGATGAATTTTCGCTCATGGGGCGTCTGCCGAATGTAACCATGACGGGAGCAAGGGCAAAATACCGCATGGCCCCGCTCGAGTTTCGAATTGACGGCAAGTTGGACAAGGATCATGTGTCGACCGTGAAGCGCTGGCTTTCCCTTTTGCTCCTGTTCGGCGCGATGCTGGGCCTTTTGGCCCAGGAAGCGGCGTTCGCGTCGGCACCGGCCATGCCCATGTCGTCGGAGACGACCATTTCCGCACCCGCGATGAGTGCGGAATGCGCGGAAATGATGGGGATCAACACGCCCCAGGACAAGGCGCCGTGCAAGGGCCTGACGCTCGACTGCATCGCCAAGATGGGCTGCGCGCTGCCGCTGGCGACCGCAACACCCGCTGCGATGCTGGCAAAAAGCGACCATAGCGCCACACCAACCGACCCGTTGCCGGTCTCGCGTCTGCGCGGCCGCACTTTCGGCCCCGAGCCCGACCCGCCCCTATTCCCCGGCTGAAACGCGCGATGCGTGGCGACCCTCGTCGCCGCGTGTCCATCTGCTTTTCAACCGAGGATATTCAACATGAAGACGATCATTGCGATGGCCGCTGCGCTTGCGGCCTTCACCACCGCGCCCTCCTTCGCCCAAGAGGCGGGCGGGCATTACGAATGGCAGACGCGCCAGGTGCCGGGACCGAATAAGTCCAATATCAACCCGCGCGTTCGCGTGTGGGTGAGGGACGTCCCGGCGCAAATGGCGGCCTGCGACTGCGACATGATGAAGGCCGACGCCGCGGGCTGCATGCACGACATGCCCGGGCATCGCATGTCGCCCGCCAAGGGCTGACGGCTTCCGTCCCCCGGCCGACGTGCCGGGGGACATTTCCGCCTGTCTCGAAAGAGGGGGACATATGCGCATATTTCTTGCTGCAATTCTGCTGATTCCGATACCCGCGGCGCTGCATGCCGAGCCGATGACGCTCGACACGGCGCTCGGCCGCGCGGCATCGGAGGCGCCCGAATTGCAGGGCCGCGAAGCGGGCATCGATGCCGCGCAATCGGCGGCGATCGCCGCCGACCGGCTGCCCGACCCGAAACTCAATGTCGTCCTGCAGGATTTTCCGGTGACCGGTCCCGACGCGGGCCGGCTCAATCGCGACGATTTCACGATGCAGGTCATCGGCGTCAGCCAGGACTTTCCGAACCCGGCCAAGCGCCGCGCGCGTGCAACGCGCGCGCAGGCCGACATCGGAATTGCCCGCGCCGACGAGGCGGTCACCGCGCAGGATATCAGGCTCGCGACCGCCCTCGCCTGGGTCGACCTTTACTACGCCAAGAAGCGTCTCAAGGAACTCGACCTGCTCGATTCGGGCCTCGAAGACCTTCAAGCGACGGTGACCGCGCGGCTGGCCAGCGGTGCGGCGCGCCCGGCGCAGGCACTCGAACCCGACCAGCTTCGCGCCGCGATCAACGATCGCCGCAGCGCGCTCGCCGCCGCGATCGCCCGCGCCCGCGCGCAGCTCGCGCGCTTTACCGGCGACGCGGCCGCCGACACTTTGGGCGACTTGCCCCCGCAAATGATCGGCGAACAAGCTTTGCGTTCCGGAATCGACGCCCTGCCAAGGCTGCGCGCGCTCGATGCTCGGGCCCTTGCGGCCGATGCCGAGACCCGTCTCGCGCGCGCCGACAAGCGCCCCGACTGGAGCGTCAATGCGGCCTATGGGCGGCGCGAGCCCAATTATGGCGACCTCGTCACGGTCGGGGTCGCCGTCGACCTGCCCTTCTTCGCGAAAAAGCGGCAGGATCCCAAGATCGCGGCGCGCGCCAGCGAGGCGACGCGCGCACGGCTCGACCGCGAGGCCGCGAAGCGCGACATCGCGGCGGCGCTCGATGCCGATCTCGCCGATCACCGCATGCATCATGAGCAGCTCGCCAATGCTCGCACGCGGCTCGTCCCGCTCGCGAAGAAGCGCGCCGAGCTCGACCTTGCAAGTTACGCCGCCGGAAAGCTCGACCTTGGGACCGCGCTCCTGTCGACGCTCGCGCTCGCCGAGGCCGAAGTCGATGCGCTCGCACGCGAAGCCGAGGTCGCGCGCGACGCGATCCGGATCAACTATATCTATGGGGAGGCAGGTCGATGACCGATGCAACATCGGCGGCGCGTTGGCGCGCCGGAATATTGGCCGCGGCGCTGATCGCGGGCGGCGGTGGATACTGGCTGGGACAGCGTGACGACGATGTCTCGGGGGCCGCTTCGGGTAAGGCGGAAAGCCGGAAAATTCTCTATTATTACGACCCGATGGTACCGCAGGAGCGTTACGACAATCCCGATTCATTGTCTTCGATGGGGATGAAGACCATCCCAAAATATGCCGACGAAACGGATGACGGTACGCCGGGCGTCAGGATCGACCCGTCGGCGATGCAAAATCTGGGGATCCGAGCGGTGACGGCCGAAATGGGGAGTCTCGCCGCAGCGGTCAACGCCACAGGCACCGTCGATTTCAACCAGCGCGACGTCGCGATCGTCCAGGCGCGCTCCGGCGGCTTCGTCGAGCGCGTCTATCGCCTCGCACCCGGCGACGTCATCGGCGCCGGCGCACCGATCGCCGACCTGCAATTGCCCGAATGGGGAAGCGCCCAGACCGAATATCTGAGCGTCAAGAAGCTCGGAAGACCCGAACTCACGGCGGCGGCGCGTCAGCGGCTGCGCCTGATGGGCATGTCCGAAGGCGTGATTGCCGAGATCGACCGGAGCGGACGCACCGGCGGCAGGCTGACGGTACGCGCGCCGATCGGTGGGGTCGTCCAGGCACTTAATGCCCGCGCGGGCGTGACGCTCGCGGCGGGGCAGACTCTCGCCGAAATCTCGGGGCTTGGCACGGTATGGCTCAACGCGGCGCTGCCCGAAGCCCAGTCCGGACTGGTGAAGATCGGCCAGCGGGCTACCGCGACCCTCACCGCCTTTCCTGGCGAAAGCTTCGCCGGCCGGGTCATTGCCATCCTGCCGACCGCATCGGCCGACAGCCGTACGCTGACGGTGCGCATCGAGCTCGCCAACCGCGGCGGACGCCTGCGGCCCGGCATGTTCGCGGTCGTCGCGCTCGGCGGCGATGCCAAGCCGGCGCTGCTGGTGCCAAGCGAAGCGGTGATCCGCACCGGGACGCGCAGCATCGTGATGCTCGAGAAGGCCGACGGGCGTTACCATCCCGCCGAAGTGCTGCCCGGCCGCGAAGGCGGCGGCAAGACCGAGATATTGCAGGGGCTCGCCCCAGGCGAGAAGGTCGTTGCGTCGGGCCAGTTCCTGCTCGATTCCGAGGCGAGCCTGACCGGCCTCGCGGTCCGCCCGCTGGAGCCCGCGCAATGATCGCGAAGATCATTCGGTCTTCGGTTGCGGCACGCGGGCTTGTCGTCGCGGCCGCCCTCATCCTCACCTTGCTCGGCATCGCCGCAGTGCGCACGACCCCGGTCGATGCGCTCCCCGACCTGTCGGACGTGCAGGTTATCATCCGCACGACTTATGCAGGCCAGGCACCTCGGATCGTCGAGGACCAGGTCACCTATCCGATCACGACGACGATGCTGTCGGTACCCGGCGCTCGCGTCGTGCGCGGCTACAGCTTCGTCGGCGACAGCTTCGTCTATGTGCTGTTCGACGACGGCACCGACCCCTATTGGGCGCGCAGCCGTGTGCTCGAATATCTGAGCCAGGTGCAAAGCCGCCTCCCCGAGGGGGCGCGGGCGAGCCTCGGCCCCGACGCGACCGGGGTCGGCTGGATCTATGAATATGCGCTCGTCGACAAGAGCGGCCGCCACGATCTCGCCGAGCTGCGCAGCCTCCAGGACTGGTTCCTGCGCTTCGAACTCAAATCGGTCCCCGGGGTTGCCGAGGTCGCCAGCATCGGCGGGATGGTCCGGCAATATCAGATCATCGTCGATCCGCAGAAGCTTGCTGCCTTCGGCGTGACGGCGCCCGAGGTGGCCGACGCGCTCAAGCGCGCCAATCAGGAAAGCGGCGGCGGCAGCCTCGAACTTGCCGAGGCCGAATATATCGTGCGCGCGAGCGGCTATCTGAAGTCGCTCGACGATTTCCGTTCGGTCCCCGTCCGCACCGCCGCCGGCGGCGTCCCGGTGACAGTCGGCGATGTCGCAACGGTCCAGATCGGTCCCGACACCAGGCGCGGTATCGCCGAACTCAACGGCGAGGGCGAGGTCGCGGGCGGCGTCATCGTCATGCGCGAGGGCAAGAATGCCCGCGAGGTCATCGACGGCGTCCGCGCCAAGCTCGCCGAGCTCAAGCGCAGCCTGCCGCCGGGCGTCGAGGTCGTCACCACCTATGACCGGTCGGGGCTGATCGATCGCGCGGTCGACAATCTGACTTCGAAGTTGATCGAGGAGTTTATCATCGTCGGGCTCGTCTGCGCACTGTTCCTCTGGCACGCGCGCTCGGCGCTGGTCGCGATCCTGACCCTCCCGCTCGGTATCCTCATCGCGTTCATCGTCATGCGGCTGCAGGGCCTCAACGCGAACATATTGTCGCTGGGCGGCATCGCGATCGCGGTCGGCGCGATGGTCGATGCCGCGGTGGTGATGATCGAAAATGCCCATAAGCATCTCGAACATTGGGAGCGCGATCATCCGGGCGAGGATCTGAAAGGCGCCGAACGGTGGCGCGTCATCACCGACGCCGCCGCCGAAGTCGGCCCGGCGCTCTTCCTCAGCCTGCTTATCATCACCTTCTCCTTCATCCCGATCTTCACGCTCGAGGGCCAGGAGGGACGGCTCTTTGCGCCGCTCGCCTTCACCAAAACCTATGCGATGGCGGCCGCCGCGATCCTGTCAATCACGCTCGTCCCGGTTTTGATGGGCTGGCTGATCCGCGGTCGGATTCCCGCCGAACAGGCCAATCCGGTCAATCGCTGGCTGACCCATGCCTATCGGCCGGCGCTCGATTGGGTGCTCGACCGCCCCAAAAAGGCGCTGATGATCGCCGCGCTCGTCTTCGCCACCAGCCTGTGGCCGATGACCCAGATCGGCGGCGAGTTCATGCCGCAGATGCGCGAAGGCGACCTGCTCTACATGCCTTCGGCGCTGCCCGGCATTTCGGCGGCGCGCGCGTCGAGCCTGCTCCAGCAGACCGACCGGCTGATCAAGACGGTGCCCGAGGTCGAAAGCGTGTTCGGCAAGGCGGGGCGCGCCGACAGTGCGACCGATCCGGCGCCGCTCGAAATGTTCGAGACGACGATCCGCTTCAAGCCGAAGGACCAATGGCGCCCCGGCATGACCGAGGAAAAGCTGGTCGACGAGCTCGATGCCCGCGTCCGGGTTCCGGGCCTCGCCAATTTCTGGATTCCGCCGATCCGCAACCGCATCGACATGCTCGCGACCGGGATCAAGAGCCCGGTCGGGATCAAGGTCGCGGGATCGGATCTGGCGGCGATCGACGAGACCGCCAAACGCATCGAAACGGTGGTGAAGACCGTCCCCGGCGTCGCCTCGGCGCTCGCTGAACGGCTCACCGGCGGACGCTATATCGATGTCGACATCGATCGCGCCGCCGCGGCGCGCTACGGCCTCAATGTCGCCGACGTCCAGGCGATCGTCGCCGGCGCGATCGGCGGCGAGACGATCGGCCAGACCGTCGAGGGCCTCGCACGCTACCCGATCAGCGTGCGCTATCCACGCGAGCTGCGCGACAGCCTCGGCGAACTCACGAGCCTGCCGGTGCTGACGCCTTCGCGCCAGCAGATCACGCTCGGCACCGTTGCCAGCGTCAAGGTCAGCGACGGCCCGCCGATGCTGCGCAGCGAGAATGGGCGCCCGGTGACCTGGATCTATGTCGACAGCCGCGACCGCGATCTTCAGGGGCTGGTGCAGGACATGCAGCAGGCAATCGCGCGCGACGTCAAGCTGCCCCCCGGCGTCAGCATCTCCTACACCGGGCAGTTCGAGTTTCTTGTCCGCGCCACCGAACGGATGAAGATCGTCGTGCCGGTCACGCTCGCGATCATATTGGTGCTGCTTTATCTGACCTTCCGCCGCTGGGACGAGGCATTGCTCATCATGGCAAGCCTGCCTTTCGCGCTTACCGGCGGCCTGTGGCTGCTCTATCTGCTCGGCTATAACCAGTCGGTCGCGAGCGCGGTCGGGTTCATCGCGCTCGCGGGCGTTGCCGCCGAGTTCGGGGTCGTAATGCTCATCTATCTTAAACAGGCGCTCGCGGCGCGCGGCGACGGCGACATCAAGGCCGCGGTCCGCGATGGCGCGCTACTGCGCGTGCGGCCCAAGGCGATGACGGTCGCGGTCATCCTCGCGGGGCTGTTCCCGATCCTCGTCGGGACCGGGACGGGGTCCGAAGTGATGAGCCGGATCGCCGCGCCGATGATCGGCGGCATGCTCACCGCGCCCTTGCTCTCGATGTTCATCATTCCCGCCGCCTATCTGCTCCTGCAGCGGCGCCGACACAAAAAGGTTCAACCCGAAGGAGAAACGACATGAACAAATCCATCACCATCGCGCTGGGCCTCGCGCTCACCGCAGGACTTGCTGCCTGCGGCCAGCAAGGCGAAGCATCGAAACCGGCCCAGGACACCACCGCCGCCGCGAAGGATGCCGACGCCATGGCGATGCCGACCGAAACCAGGCATGGCAAAGGCACGGGCAGCGTGACCGCGCTCGACGCCAAGACCGGCCAGGTCACCCTCGATCATGGCGCGATCGCCGAACTCGAATGGCCGGCAATGGAAATGGGATTTGCGGCGAAACCCGAACTGCTCAAGGATATCAAGGTCGGCGACAAGGTCGCCTTCGAGCTCGACTGGGACGGCAAGGCGGGAACGATCACGAGCCTCGTGAAACAGCCCTAAACGCCAACCGGGCGCGAACGGGGAATTGCAGACAGGACCGGGCAGCGTGCCGAGACGCCGCCCGCCCTCCGCGACAGGCGCTGGCGACGCGCCCACGTCCCGGTGAGTCGCTTTTGCCGCCGTACCGGCGCAACAGCGACATGGAGCCTAAGAGCCTGATCCGAAACTAAGTTGAGTGGTATCAGCAAGTTAGCTTGACGCTAGCGCAAGTCGTTGATTCGGGGGTTTTGCAACAAACTTCCGGAGATCGACGATGTGGACCGATACCACTCGG